>Ga0209640_10000359_pt1 | contig 34806 bp, 31 predicted proteins | sample RifCSP10_1_FD_184018 | JGI IMG/M metagenome (GOLD analysis project Ga0209640, IMG submission 184018) | Soil microbial communities from Rifle, Colorado - Rifle CSP2_sed 10_1 (SPAdes) (version 2) | ecosystem: Environmental > Terrestrial > Deep subsurface > Rock core/Sediment | place: Rifle... | reverse complement strand
CCTGGAGCGAGCGCCCGCCGGCGCTCGACGCGCTCGGCCCGTCGGACGCCCGGATCCTGGCCGACGCGCGGGCCTCGACCGCGAGATGGCGCGGCCTCGTGGACCGGATGCCGCCGGCGGAGCTGATCGATCTCATTCTCGCGGAATCGGCCTATCCCTTCGAGCTGCGGGGTCCGCGTTTTCAGCAGGCCTGGGAAAACCTCAAGAAGATCCGCGTGCTGCTGCGGCGCCTGCAGAATCGCGGCTACGCCACGCTGGCGCGCGTCGCGGCGCACCTGGATCGGCTCGCCATCGGCGACGAGGCCAATGCCGTGGTCGACGCGCTCGATGCCGTGAACCTGATGACCGTCCACGCCTCCAAGGGCCTCGAGTTTCCCGTGGTCTTTCTGGTCAACCTCGCACGCGGCACCGGCAACCGGCGCGATCCCGTGCGGTTGTCGCTGGCCTCGCCGAAGCTCGGCGACGAGGGCGACGCGGCCGGCGACGGGTCGGTCGCGGTGGGCGATTTTCAATCCGAGGCCGACGAGGAGCGCGCCGCACGGGAGCGCGAGGAAACCAAGCGGCTGCTCTACGTAGCGCTGACACGCGCGCGGGACCGCTTGTACTTGAGCACGGCGCTCAAAGAAGGCCGCATCGTGCCCGGACGCGGCAGCCTGGCCGAGGTGCTGCCGCTCTCGCTCGTCGAGCAATTCACGACCACGGCTCAGGAGCGTATCGAGTGGCGCGCCTCCTCAGGTGCCGTGCACGGGTTCTCTGTGTGTTCCGAGCGGGGGTCGGGGATCGGGGCTCGGGGATCAGGGGTTGGCGATCGGGGATCGGGCCCGATCCCCGATCCCCATTCCCCGGTCCCTGATTTCGTCCCGCTCGTCGACACCACCGCGCCGCGACGCACCGTGACGGCAGCGGCCCTGGGGGCGGGGGCCGGGGATCGGGGGCCGGGGGCCGGGGGTCGGGGATCGGGGGCCGGCGTGGATGACGACTCCGACCGTCTCGTCGGGCGGATGGTCCATCGTCTGCTGGCGCGGTTCTCCTTCGAGGCCGCTGACGCTGAGCTCGGACGTGACTGGGCGCTCCAGATGCTTCGACCAGACGAGAGGGCGGCCGTGTCCGCGCATCGCGCGGTTCAGGAATTGGCCGATGAGGCCGCCGCTGCCTATCGCGCGATCTGCGAGCGCCCCGAGATCCGTGCGCTGTACGCGTCGGGAGAACCTCTGCACGAAGTGCCGTTCACGATGCGCCTGGACGATGGGATCGTGCGTGGGACGATTGATTGCCTCGTTCGGACCGCGACGGATCGCATGACGCTCGTCGAGTTCAAAACGGGCCTCCCGCGCGACGATCACCACGCCCAGCTCGATCTCTATCGCCGTGCCGCGGAGCGTCTGTTTCCAGGGGTCGCCATCGACACGCGCCTCGTGTATGCGATGCGGTAGGCCCCCCTGGGGCCTCGGGCCTGGGCCTTGAGGCCCCAAAATCAGGCCTTTCTCGACCGCCCAGCTAGATTACGTTTCTGCATTGCGCTGGCCGGATCGCATCCCCTACAATCGAATTTGGAGGACGCGCCCGAGGCGTTCAGCAAGGAGAGACCGTTGACGACAAAAGAGGAGACGCGAGTGGCGCTGACCTGCCCCAATTGTGGGAACGACCAGAATTTCCTCGTCAAAACGCTTCAGATGCACGTCGTGCACCTCGATGAAGCCCGGGTCGAGGTGTCCGAGGAAGGTCGCCCGGCCGTCCTGGAAGTGCTGTGCGACGAGTGCGACACGTCGTTGAAGCTCGAAGAAATGGACGAAGGGCTCCGCAAGGAGCTGATGCTGACGCTTGGAGCACGATAGAACACACTGTGTTTCGGCCTGCTCAGGCCGCTGATCCCTCCCCATACGGTTGACTTTCTCACCCGACGGCCCCTAAGGTAACAGCACTTTCATGGTCATCTACCGGGGCTCGCAGTCTCACGTGGACGCCGAATGCTTCTCCGACGAGGTCGGCATCGATTTTCCGTCGGTCGCCCCGGCCGTTGATCGCATTCGGCGGTCGTTTCTGGTCCACGAGCGGGCCGCCGCGCTGCGCGCGACGATTCAGCTGTCGGTCCGCGAAGCGAGAGAAGGCGCCACCGTGCCGCTCGTCGTCCCCGTGGCGTGTACCTGCCACGCGTGCGGCGGCCGCGGCGAATCGTGGACCGAGCCGTGCCATCGCTGCCAGGGCAGCGGCGCCGAGCTGCGCCGGCATCAGCTCAAGGTCGCGGTGCCGGCCGGCGTGCTCGACGGAACCCGCTTCGATTTCACGCTCGCCCCTCGTCACGACCCGCCTACCCGCGTCGAGCTTCGCGTTCTCGTCGCCTAGTGGAGCGCCACGTCCGGCTTCTCGCGATCCTCGCAAGTTTGTGGGGTGCGCTGGCCACGCTCGTTGGACTGTCGATGCTGCTGCTCGCGGCGGGAGCGCTCGCGATCTTCGCGGGTCCCGACGGGGAAAGGGTGGCGCTGGCGGCGGGCCTGACTGCCGCGGTGTTTGCGTCAGTCGGGGTGTTCTCGCTTCTGTGGGGGGTGGCGCATATCTGGGTCGCGATCCGGCTGCGCCGGCGCGATACCGTCGGCCGGGCGGGGATGCTCGGTCTCGCCGTCGTCAATCTGCTGGTGTTTCCGTTTGGCACCGCGCTTGGCGTGTACGCGCTGTGGGTTCTGCTCGCCAATGAGGGGCGCCGGCTGTTCCATGACGAGGCGGTAAGATAAACAGGATGTCTGCAACGGTGAATCGCGAAGCGATATTGAGCGCGTTGACGGTCGTGGTCGATCCCGACTTGCGGCGCGATATCGTCTCGCTCGGCTTCGTCAAGAACGTGACGATTGAGGACAGCCGCGTGTCGTTCACGATCGAGCTGACGACCCCCGCATGTCCGGTCAAGGATCAGATGCGCGATCAGGCGGCGGCCGCCGTACGCGCGCTGCCCGGCGTCGCCGACGTCGACGTGCGCATGACGGCGAACGTGCGCTCGGTATCGGCGCCCGAAACGGGACGGACGCCGCTGCCCGGCGTGAAGAACGTGGTGGCCGTGGGCGCGGGCAAGGGAGGCGTCGGCAAGACGACCGTCGCCGTGAACCTGGCGCTGGCCCTCGCCAGGTGCGGAAGCCGCGTCGGCATTCTCGACGGCGACATCTACGGACCCAACGTGCCCATCATGCTGGGGCTGCAGACGCAGCTGACGACGGATGGGCAGCGGATTGTACCGGCGGAAAAGTACGGCGTGCAGGTTGTCTCGATGGGGTTTCTCACGAGCGACGATGCCGCGGTGATCTGGCGGGGCCCGATGCTGCACGGCGCGATCCAGCAGTTCTTCCGCGACGTCGCGTGGACGGACCTCGATTACCTCATCGTCGACATGCCGCCGGGGACCGGCGACGTGGCGCTCAGCCTGAGCCAGACCGTGCCGGTGGCGGGGGCGATTCTCGTGACAACCCCGCAGCAGGTGTCGCTGGCCGATACCCGCCGCGCGATCCGGATGTATCAGAAGCTCAACATCAAGCCGATCGGCTTGGTGGAGAACATGAGCTACTACGCCTGTCCCAACTGCCACCACGAGGCCGACATCTTCGGCTACGGCGGCGGAGAGGCGCTGGCCACGTCGATGGAGGTGCCGTTTCTCGGCCGGCTGCCGGTGTACCAGCCGATTCGCGAAGGCAGTGATGCCGGCGTGCCGCTGATCGTCAGCGAGCCCGGATCACCGGCGGGTCGGGCGTTTGTCACCGTGGCCGAGCGGACGGCGGCGCAGCTCTCGATCGAGGCGCACAAGGTCGCCGAAGCCAATAGGGGAAAGATTCCGCTTATTCCGATCCGCTGAGGCGGAATCGTTCAAACGCCCGGGTCGCCGCCGGGCGAACAGTCTCACCCTCGGGAATCAGGTAGAGCGCGGCGATGTCCCGCGACTCGGCCCACCGCAGGCCTTCCTCCGGGCCCATCACGAACAACGCCGTCGACAGCGCGTCGGCCGCAAGGCCGCGTCGATGCCACACGGTCACCGAGCCGGTGAATGACGCCGGCTGTCCCGTGCGTGGATCGAAGATGTGCGCGACGCGGATGCCGTTGACGGTCAGGTCCCGTTCGGAGCCGGCGCTCGTCGAGAGCGAGCCTTCGGTGAGCCGCACGTGCATGTAGGGGTGGTCGCGGCGGCGCGGCTCGGCAATCCCCACCGTCCACCCATCCTCGGGCGCGGGGCCGCCGGCCGCCACCTGGCCACCGAGATCGATCAGCCACGGCCGGTCGCCAAGCGCCGCCTCAACCCGGTCGAGCGCCTCGCCTTTTCCAAACGCGCCGACATCGATCGCCGCGTCGCCGCGCCTGGTCACCGTGCAGCGGGCGGGGTCGAAGGAGAGCAGGGCAAGACCGGAAGCGGCCCGGGCCCGTCGTTGCACATCGGGTCGCGGCAACGTCCCCTTGCCGTGAACGTCCCAGGCGGCCAGCACTCGACCGATGGCCGGATCGAAGGCCCCACCCGTGGCGCCGTGCCAGTGCCACACGTCGGCGAACATCCGGCACAGGCCGGCGTTGGCGTGCCACGCGGACGCTACGGGGTGGCGGTTGAGCGCCGACATCTCGCTCGAGTCGCGCCACGTACTGAGCTCGCGTTCCGCGTCCTCGAGCACCGCCAGCGCCGACGCGAGCGTGGCGAGGCCCTCCTGGCGCGCGGCCGCGTACGTTTCGAGGTGCGCGCGCGTTCCCATCAGGTAGACGTCGCGCGTGACGAGCGCCCGTTCGAGGCTCTGCGCGCTGGATCCCGCGCATCCCGCGATGAGCAGCGCGGCCGCCAGCCGCCTCCTCATGCGACCTCGAAGATGACGGAGTTCTGGCGACGAGCCAGCCGCGCGCTGATGACGAGATGCACGCCGTAGGCGAGGGTGAAGATGGTGCCGCTGGCCACGTGCACGACGACCAGCGCCTGGAGCCAGGCATCGTTCGACGAGATCTGCAGCAGGTATCCGGAGAGCACCATCGCCGCGAAGGTGCCGAGGGACATGTACCCCGAGCGCCGATTCGGCAGCCGCGTGGCGCGCAGCTTCTTCATCACGTGTGAGTTCAGGACGATCCCGAAGACGAAGATGAAGACAGGCGAGGTCATGACGTGCAGGTTCAACACCGTCGCCTGCCACGGATGATTCACGACGGCAAACGGGTCAACCGGCGCAACGAAATATTTCATCCACACATAGACGAACCCCGTGACCGCCACGGCCAGCGACAGTCCGTTGAACGTCCACCGCTCCCAGCGTTTCACTGTCCCCCTCCGGCCGTCAGGATCCGATCGATGGCGAGCGCCCGCCGCACCGCGGCGTTGGCGGCTCGCGCGGTGAGCGTCGCGCCGGCGATGGGGCGGATCGCGCGATTGATGGCGAGGTCGTCCTCGAGGGCGCGCCCGCGGTACTGCCGCAGCCACGGCTCCGGCGCGCGGTACTCGGGCGGCTCGAGGAAGGCCGTCACATCGATCCGCAGGAGGCGCCCCTCAGTGTCGAGCGAGACGAGCAGGCTCTCCTTCTTCGTGCGGACGACGTGGGTATCCACGTAGGCGCGGCCCACGACGGTGCCCTGGCGTGAAGCGACGTAGCGGGCCACGAGGGGAGACGGCACGTCGGTCCCCGAGCTCGTCGCCGCCTGCTTGAGCTGCGCGGCCGTCAGAAACACTTGTTCGGAGCGAATCTGCGCGCCGGGATAGACGCCGGCGAGCGCCTCCTCCCGGCTCAGGCCCTGCGCGCTCGCGGTCAGGCCCAGCAGCCCGACGCCCACCGCCCAGGACCCCAGGCCCGACGCCCAGCGTCGACGCACGTCAGAACGCATAGCCAAGATTGACGTTGAACTGGCTGCGGCCGGTGCCCGCCTCGTTGGTGAGCCACTGATAGTCGGTCTTGACCACGATGTTTGGAATGGGCTTCAGCTCCACGCCAAGCGTCGTGAACGCGCCATCGCGAACGAGATCTGGAACAAATCCAGCAGGGATGCGGCGCTGCGTATTCACGCGCTCGTAGCGCGCGTACGGCGTCAGGGCCAGCGGCGTGCCGAACTGCGACAGCACGTTATAGGCGAGCTGGATGTAGCCGCCACGCATGTCCGCTGCGACGACCGTTTGTGCGAGGGGTACTGTCGGCGAAAGACGCAGCGCCCGCGTCAGGTCACCCGCGTCGTCAATGGAGGCCTGCGCAAAGAGCGCGCGGACGTCCACTCCCCTCATTTGCGCCTGGCCGTGTACCTCGACGATCGTCGTGCCGATCTCCGGGCGGCCGCCGGTGCTCGACACGATCTGGTCCTGGCCCGAGCCGCCCGCGTAGAGTCCGACGCCGCCAAAGACGCCGGGGACGGCCGTGACGTCCACGCGGCCAGAAAACGCGAGATTCGCCGCGAGCGCCTGGGCGCCCTTCTGCCGGCCGCCGCGGATCCCGGCCGACGTGAAGCCGGCGGCCCTCAAGCCATTGGTGACGTAGGCCCGGAAGTTCACCATGCCGGCCGACCCGAGCACGCCGGCGCCGTTTTCCCGCCAGGTCGACGGGATGATGCGCTGTTCGGTTTCCGGACGCTTCGCGCCAATGAAGACCGTCGGCTCGTGGAACTCGTTTGTGAGGCCCAGCGGGAGCAGGATCATGCCGCCGCGCAGCGTGAGGTTGTCGGTGGCCAGGTAGTCGACGTACGCGAATTCGACGGAGATCTCGTTGGAGTGCTCGATTTCGATCTCGGAGTTGAACAAGAACTTGTCGTTGAAGCGATAGCCCGCGTAGAGGATGGCGCGCAGGAAGTCCAGGCGCGTCGTCGGCGCGCCGCCGCGGCCCGACTCGTTTTCGCCGGCGAAGTTCTCGAGCAGCATCTCGCCGTAGCCGGCAAACGAGACCCCCTCGGTCGCCCGGCGGTAGGTGGCGGCGGCCGACGGCGCTAAGCCAAGAGCTCTGCGCCGCTCGTCGGTGAGTTCCACCTCGGCCGTCTCGCCGCTCCGCAGCCGTTCCACCTCGGCCGCGAGGAGGTCGATCCGGCGGCGAAGCTCGTCAACCTGCGTCTCGGCCTGCGCCACGGCGCCGGTCGGGCCACTCGCGTCGGCGACTGCGGTGACGGAAGGTCCGCTATCAGCGGCGGGTTCCTGGGCGGCGACGGCAGCGGCTGAGAGGACGAGCCAGAGGAAGGCGGCGCTTACACGGCGACACATCGAAGGGCGACTCCTTGGAAGCAACCTGAGACAGGAATGAGACTGAGTCTCACTTTCAGATCCGCAGTCTATATCCGACTTCTTTGGTCGGTCAAGCAGAAAGCTCACGCGTCAACAGCAGAAAGCTCACGCGACCGACGCGGTAGGATGCTGGCAGTGGACCCCGTCACGCTCCCCTTTGCCAAACTCACGCTGGCCAACGGCCTCGATGTCGTTGTCCACGAAGATCATCACGTCCCAATCGTGGCCGTAAATGTCTGGTACCACGTCGGTTCAAAGAACGAGCGCCCCGGGCTCACCGGGTTTGCCCACCTGTTCGAGCACCTGATGTTCGAAGGATCCGAGCACCACGATTCCGGCTACTTTCCCCCGCTGCAGCGCGCCGGTGCCCTCCTGAACGGATCGACCAACACCGACCGCACCAACTACTGGGAGGTCGTGCCGACGAGCGCTCTCGACCTCGCGCTCTGGATGGAGTCCGATCGCATGGGTTACCTCCTGCCCGCGCTCACCGAGCAGCGTTTCCAGACGCAGCGCGACGTCGTACTCAACGAGCGGCGTCAGAACTACGAGAACCGTCCGTACGGGTTGGCGGTGATGGCCATCACGGCGGCGCTCTACCCCCCCGATCACCCGTATCACTGGCTCACGATTGGCGCGGCGGACGACATTCGCGCGATGCGGCTGGCTGACGTGCAGAATTTCTTCCGCACCTACTATCACCCCGCGAACGCGTCGCTGGCGCTGGCGGGCGACATCGACACCGAACGCGCCTTCGATCTCGTGGAGTCGTATTTCGGCGAGTTGCCTGGGGGCCGGCGGCCGGACCCGGTGCAGGCGTCCGCGGCGCTTGCACGCGAAGGGCGGCTCGTGCTCGAGGATCGGGTCGAGCTGCCGCGGGTCTACATGGCGTGGCATTCGCCGGCCATGTTCAGGGAGGGGGACGCGGAGATGGACCTCGTCGCCGACCTGCTCGCCAACGGCAAGACCTCGCGGTTGTATCGCACGCTCGTGTACGAGCAGCGCGTGGCCGTGGACGTCTCCGCGTATCAGAACTCGCGCGAGCTTGCGGGGTTCTTCCTGCTGGTGGCCACCGCGGCGCCAGGACGTCCGCTCTCCGACATTGCCGCGCTCATGGATCTGGAGCTGCGGCAGGTGGCCGAAAGCGGCCCCTCGGAGGACGAAATGGAACGCGGCCGGGCGCAGACGGAGGCGCACTTCATGTACCGCCTCCAGACCGTCGGCGGCTTCGGGGGCAAATCCGATCAGTTGAATGCCTATAACGTCCTGCGCGGCGATCCGGGCTTTTTTGCCGCCGATCTCGCGCGCTACCGCGATGCCACGCGCGAGAGCGTCCGCGACGCCGCTCGACGCGTCCTCGGCGTCGATCGGCGCGCGGTCCTGAGCGTGATTCCGCGCGGCCAGCACGCGCTCGCCCTGCCGGACTCCGAGCCGGTCTCCGTGTCCTGATGCGCGCGGATCGCTCACGGCTGCCTGAAGTCGGACCGGACCCCGCCTTCACGTTTCCCCGCATCGTCCGCCATACGCTCGCCAACGGGCTCGACGTGCGGACCGTTGAGCACCATACCGTCCCGGTCGTGTCGTGTGTCCTGCAGATCGAAGGGGGGACCGGCGCGGATCCGCGCGCGCAAGAAGGCCTCGCGGCGATCACGGCGGACATGGTGGACGAGGGAACCGGCGCGCTGAGCGCCATCGAGGTCTCGGAGGGTTTTGCCCGAATCGGGGCGGAGTACGACATCGATGTGGGCGCGGACGCCACGGTCTTCAGCGTGACGATGCTGTCGCGGTTTGCGACACGCGGGGCGTCGCTGCTGGCCGACATCGTGGTGCGCCCCAGCCTTCGCGAGAGCGACTTCGACCGAGTCCGGCAACTCCGGCTCGATCGCCTGCGCCAGCTGAAGGATGTGCCCGCGGCCGTGGCGGAACGCGCGTTTCTGCGGCTCATGTACGGAGCACACCCGTATGGGCATCTGGCGATCGGCACGGATGCGGCGCTTCGCGCGCTTCGCCTGGATCAGATTGCCGCCTTCCACGCCGCCACCTTCCGGCCGGAGCGTGCCACCCTCATACTGGCGGGCCCGCTGTCGCACGACGAGCTGCTCGCCCTTGCCGACGCGACGTTCTCCGCATGGACCGGACACGCGCCACACGCGCCACACCCAGACGCCGCCGAGACCGAGCCCGGCACGCCGGCGGCACGGCTGGCGGTCGTGGCGCGCGCGGGTGCCGCGCAGTCGGAACTGCGGATCGGCCATCTCGCCGCACGGCGCAGCACGCCCGATTACTCGGCGCTCCTGGTCATGAACGCGGTGCTCGGAGGCCAATTCGTCAGCCGCATCAACCTCCGGCTGCGGGAAGAGAAGGGCTACACGTACGGCGCCCGCACCGGCTTCGACTGGCGTCGGGGCCTCGCGCCGTTCTCGCTGCAGGCGAGCGTGCACACCGCCGCGACCGCGGATGCGATTCGCGACTCGCTGGCGGAGTTTGCCGCCATCAGAGGCGCACGGCCGCCCTCGGAAACGGAGATGATGCTGGCCAAGGCGTCGCTCACCCGCGGCTACCCGCGCCACTTCGAGACGGCACCGCACGTGGCGCGCTCGATTGCCCAGCTCGCCCTATACGACCTGCCCGACTCCTATTTCGAGGAGTTCATTCCGCGCATCACTGCCGTCGAGACGGCCGATGTCGTCCGGGTCGCTGAACGCTACGTGGACCCGGCGCGCGCGGTCACGCTCATCGTCGGCGATCACCAGGCGATCGCCGACTCGCTGCCTGCGCTCGGGTTAGGGGAAGCCCTCCTGCTGCCGGCCGACGTGTGACGCCGTCCGCGAAGGGCGCGGCTCCTACAGGTGCCTGCGCAGAAACTGCGTCAGCACGTATCCATCCACGAACTTGAACGGCACCGAGCCGGTGCTGTAGTGGCCGCAGGGCAACACGGACACCTCGTGCGGCAGCTCGCGGGCGCGGAATTCGTCGACCAGCATTCGGGAGAGATCGACCGGAAACGACAGGTCGTAGCGCGCGTACACGAGCAGCGTGCGGATGTCGCAGACGCGGTCGAGATAGGAGAACGGGCTGATCGGCCGCCAGAGATCGCGGAGCTCGTCCAGATCGATGTGACCGTCGAGCCCCTCGCGAACGTGTCGCGTCGACAGGCCGCGCCAGACGACGTCGGCAAACCAGGGCGAGACGTGATTGAGCGCCTGCACGCGAATGCGCGGCTCGTGGGCGGCCGTCAGCATGGCGAGACAGGAGCCGAGACTGGTCCCGAGAATGCCGATGCGCTCGTATCCCTGCCCCGCCAGCCAGTGAACGGCTCGCCGAGCATCGACGACCGCCTGGCGGCACGCCTGGATCGTGCGCGCGATGTTCGAGCTCACGATGTAATCAGCCCTGCTCAGCTCGGGCGGCATGCGCGCGTCGTGATAGGGAAGGCTCAGCCGGAGCGCGGAGATGCCGACGCGGGTCAGTACGCGCGACAGCCCCACGTGACCCTCGGGGTCGGCGTTCCACTGCGGCAGCAGCACCACCGCTCTCGGACCCGCCGGAAACCACCGTGCGTGCACCGTGTCGTTTTCCGGGTGGGGCGTGATGAGCGCGCTTGGAAACCTCAAGGTTCCCGCCTCGCCTCGCCGGCGCCGCTCGGGTCCGGCCGGCTCGAACTCGTAGTCGTCGGTCGGCGGAGCGTCGAAAAACGCGTCCGTGTCGCGCATCACCTCATCAACCCAGTGCCGGAGACGATGCGCAGGCGGTTGGTTGGTGTGGCCGTTGGGGGATATCCAGTCGAGGCCCCACTCGAAAGGCCGGACCCTGCGATCCTTCGTCACCGACGCCAGACGGCGTTCCCACGCGTGAAACAGCGACGCAATCATGAGCGCAATCCCACCGGGCCCGGGGTCAGGCAGGGCTCGAGCGCCCGCGCGAGCTGGAGCAGGGCGGTCGTGGCGCCCCGCGCGCCGACGATCTGCGCGCCGATCGGAAAGCCGTCCCTCGTCTTGCCGCAGGGCACGGTGATGGCGGGATGCGCGGTGAGATTGAAGAGCTGCGTCAGGCGCAGCATGATGCTGCGGATCGGCTCCTCGGCCCCTCCTACACGCACCGTCTCGGCGCCCAGTGTGGTGGCCGGCACCGCCAGCGCGGGCAGGATCAGCGCGTCGCATCCGCTCAACGCGTGGTCCACCTCGGCCCTCAGCACGTCACACCCCCGCAGCGCCCGTACGTAATCTTCGGCAAGGATGTATCGGCCCGTCTCGAGCCGCAATCGCACGTTCGGCGTGTAGGCCTCCGCGCGATGCTCGAGCGTGCGCGCGTGGTAGGCCGCCGCCTCGGACAAGACGATGTGCACGTAGATGGCGGCGATCTCGCCGGCATGGGCGATGGCGACCTCGTGCAGTTCGACGCCCGCGTCCCGCAGACGTCCGCACGCGCTCTCGAAACCCGATGCCACGTCGGGATCGAGCACGGCCATGAAGTACTCGCGGAGCAGGCCCAGCCGGATGCCGCGCGCCTCGCGCGGCCGGGTGCGGGGCGGGTCCTGCCGGCCTGCTTCAGTCGATGGCTCGCCGCGCAGCGCGTCGTACATGATCTGCGCATCCTCGACCGACCGGCAGATCGGTCCGACATGATCGAGCGTTGTACTGAGCGGAACCACGCCGTCGGTCGGAATGTCGCCGAGGGCCGGCTTGAGGCCGACCAGACCGCAGGCCGCCGCCGGTATCCGAATGGAGCCGCCGGTATCGGTTCCAATCGAGGCATACGCCATCCCCGCCGCCACCGCCGCCGCGGACCCGCCGGACGATCCGCCGGGGGAGCGCCGTGGATCGAGAGGATGGTGCGCCGGCCCGAACGCGGAGTCTTCGTTGGTCGTGCCGAACGCGAACTCGTGCAGGTTGTTCTTGCCGATCAGCACGGCGCCGGCGGCACGCAGACGGGCGACGATCGGGGCGTCGGTCGGTGCCCGATGTCCCTCGCGCACCCGCGACGCGGCCGTCGTCGGAACCCCGCTCACATCGATCAGGTCTTTGAGCGAGATCGGGACGCCGTGCAGCGGGCCTCGACGCCGCCCCGCCGCCATCTCGGCGTCCGCCTGGCGCGCCTGCGCGCGGGCCTCATCCGCCATGACGGTGATAAACGCGTTGAGCGCCGGATTGCGCGCCGCGATGGCCTGCAGACAGCGCTCGGTGACGCGCTCGGCGGTCAGCTCGCGTGCCTCGAGCGCCCGCGCCAGCTCCGCAATGGTGCCGGGCTCAGCGTGCATCGATTGTGTCGGACCGGCCGGTCGCCTCCGCGTTCCAATCTGCACGGCGCAGCACGGAGGTGGCGCGCGCGAACGCCTCAAGGAGCGGGCGCAAGGCAGGCAGCCCGCGGCGGTCCGCATCCTGCATCGCGTTTTCCAGCCACTCTTGAATGGTCATTGCAGGGTACAGATTACAGAGTACAGACGGGCGTCGCTAGGTCCAACGCTCTTCAAGATATCTCTTCAACGACCGCAGGGCCACGAGCCAGCCGTTTGACATCACGTCGTAATACCGAGTCCATCGCTCGTTGGTATCGTCATGCCCCGACTGTCGCAGAAGCAGCAGCGTGCCCGTGCCCTGAAGCCGGCAGGCCGCCTCGAGCACCATCGGCCCGATTGGGTCGCCATCCGGCGGGTGCCAGAAGAGATCGGCCACGAAGAACTCCCGCCCCGGCGTGAATTCCACGACGGTGCCGTGGAACGCGCCGCCGAGCCGGCCGAGCAGATCGTCGCGCCACTCGGTGGGGTCCCACTCGACGGCAAAGCTCCCAAACGGCCTGGGGACGCACACCGATCGCGAGACCTCCCACCACGCCGCCAGGGCCTCGGCGTCGAAAAAAGCGTCCAGGACAGCGGCCGGCGGGGCCTTGATGAGGAGGCTGTGAACGAATTCGCGCATGGATGGGTTGGAACCTACCGCATTGTGCCTCGATAATCGCTAGATGCAGCCGCTTGCCTATCGCGATCGCGCCTTCCTCGACAGCGAGGAAGCCCGTCCCCTCCGCATTCTGGCCGAGTACCTGGAGCCGCTGCGCCGCTTCAAGGCGCAGAACATCCAGGATACCGTCGTCTTTTTCGGCTCGGCCCGCATCCACAGCCGCGAGCACGCCGAGCGCGCGCTGGAGCGCCTGTTGCACCGCTTCAGCGGGAAAGCGGCGCTCGAACCGAACGAACACCTGACGCGCGGGCGCAAGGCGGTGGAATGGTCGCGGTATTACGAGGAGGCGCGCGAGCTGGCCAAACTGCTCACCGCGTGGTCGCTCGGTCTCACGGCGCCTCACCATCGCTTCGTCGTCACCTCCGGCGGCGGCCCCGGGATCATGGAGGCGGCCAACCGCGGCGCCAAGGAAGCCGGCGGCAAGACCGTGGGGTTCAACATCAGGCTCCCGTTCGAGCAGGCCGCCAATCGCTACATCACCGAGGGGCTCCACTTCGAGTTCCATTACTTCTTCATGCGGAAGTTCTGGTTTGCCTACCTGGCCAAGGCGCTCGTGATCTTTCCCGGCGGGTTCGGCACGCTCGACGAGATGTTCGAGATTCTCACGCTGATGCAGACGGAGAAGCTCGCCAAGCAGATTCAAATCATTCTGTACGGGACCGAGTACTGGGATCGCGTCCTCGATCTGGAGCCGCTGGTGGACTGGGGCGCCATCGCCGAGAGCGATCTGCACCTGCTGCAGCGTGCCGATACACCGCAGCAGGCGTTCGATCTGCTGAAGGCGCACCTGACCGCGCATCACCTTGCGCCCGCCACGCCACAGGAGATGCAGGCGCCTGGCATTGCCAAGACGCGGTCTTAATAAAGCAGGTACGGCGTGCGCAGCTCGGCGAACGCGCGCTCGTCGGCCTGCCAGCTTGCGACGATGTCCGCCAGCGGCGCATCTGACTCAATCTGCCGCCGCAGCAGGTCGGAGCCGGCCAGAATATCGATCGGCAGCCGCTCGCGCTCGTATTCGTAGGGCGGTGGCCGCCAGGCAACGCTCGAAGGCGCCAGGCGCCTGAATGCCTGGATCAGCGCGACCCCCGTCATCACCGGCCGGAACTCGTCGCGGTGGATGACATGGATCTGGCATCCGCCGCATGCCCGTTGTGCATGCTTCTGAAACGTCGGCTCGAACAGGGCGGGCCTGAAGTACACGCCGGGCAGATCGAGCGCGTTCATCGCCGCCGCACACGACTCGGCGTCGATGCCCGGCGCCCCCACGAGCTCGAACGGCCTCGTCGTGCCGCGCCCTTCCGAAAGCGTCGTGCCTTCGAACAACACCGTCCCGGGGTAGACCGTCGCCGTCTCGAGCGTGGGCATGTTGGGCGACGGCATGACCCATGGAAGTCCGGTGTCATTCGCGTAAGAGCCGCGGTGCCACCGTTCCATTGTGGCGATTTCGACCGAGGCACCAATCCCGAAGTGGTCGTTGAACAGGGTGGCCAGCTCGCCAATCGTCATCCCGTGCCGCATCGGAAGAGGGAACTGGCCCACGAACGACTCGAATCCCGGCACCAGGCACGCGCCCTCGACCTGCAGGCCTCCAATCGGATTCGGCCGATCGCACACGACAACCGGTACGCCGTGCCGCGCGGCGGCGCGCAGGCAGTTCGCCATCGTGTAGATGTAGGTGTAGATGCGCGCGCCGATGTCCTGCAGATCCACGACCAGCACGTCGATCTCCCGCAGCATGTCGGCGGTCGGCTCGCGGGTGTCGCTGTACAGCGAGTACACCGGCACGCGCCGCGCCGCATCGTCGCGATGCGGCGTTTCGATCATGTTGTCCTGCACGTCCGACCGGAAGCCGTGCTGCGGACCGAAGATCGCCGCCAGGCGCACCCCGTCTGCGGCCGCGAGCCGATCGACGATGTGGCGGAAGGCGTGATCGACCGAGGCGTGATTGCACACCACGCCAACGCGGGCGCCGTGCAGCCGCCTTGAGGCGAGGAGGACGTCGGAACCCAGGCGGACGGCGCCAGGAACGGCGGCAGGCATGGCCCACATTATGGTTGAGCTCGGCGGCGCGACGGCACTACTGCGCCGAAACTGATCGGCCGATAGCGCGGGCATGCCGCAGTTCAGCCGGTCGCTGCGGCGGCTGCTCGCCGCCCTGCTCATTGTGTATGCATTCCCTGCGGTCGCGGCGGCCCAGGGCAGCTTGAAAATTCCCACGCTCGCGGCAAGCACCGCCGCGGCAGCCGACTGGGCGTCCACCTACCACGCGCTCAAGTATTACAAGGTCCGGGAGACGAATCCGATCCTTCGTCCTCTTGAAGCCTCTCCTGCCTCGCTCATCACCGTCGGCGGACTCATCGACGCGGGCAGCGTCGCGGCGTGGAATCTGACCGTCGGCCGCTCGAACGCGCGCGTGGCGGCGGCCGGGCTGTGGGCCATGGCCGCCTTCCGCGCCTACATCGCGATCCACAACCTGCGCAACGAGCGCACAGCCGAGCGGCGCTAGAATAGCGGCCGAGTGGCCGACCTCACCGGCTCGCGGCCGGTTGCGACGCTGTGGCAGCTCGCGTTGAACGACGACCGGCTATTCTGCGCGGTGTACCGGCGCGGCGACGGGTTTGAGCTGCGGCTGGAGTCGCCGACCCGGGTCATTCTGACCGAACCGTTCGACCTGCAGCCTCGATCGGTCGCGCAGACCGGCGCGCTGCGCGCGTCCCTCAAGCGGCGAGGCTGGCAGGACGCGCACTAATCGCTAGATGCGGTTTCATAACCTCCTCCAGGTCGCAACGAGGGGCGGCATGTCCTCCGCAAAAGCGGCTCAGCTCGACGAGCTGTCTTGTCTGCACCACCGATCGCCTCTGTGCGACGGTTGAGCCCGCGCAGGGAAACTCAGACGGTCCGAAGGTACTGGTGAATCATGCTGACGGTGGCCGACCCCTCGCCAACCGCTGCGGCGACGCGCTTGCTGGAGCCGCGGCGGGCGTCGCCGGCCGCGAAGATGCCCGGCACGCTCGTCTCGAACAGGAAGGGATCGCGGTCGACGGTCCATGACGTCGGCCACCGGCCGTCCACCAGCAGATCGCGTCCGGTGAGGATGAATCCCTGCGAATCGCGCTCGATCAGGTTCGCCACCATGTGCGTCCGTGGAGCCGATCCGATGAAGACGAACATCGCGTCGGCGGGCAGCTCGTGCGTGGCCCCACTCCGGGCATCGGCCACCGTGATCGCCTCCAGCCGGCCGTTGCCGCGCACCGCCGAGACGACGGTGCCGGTGAGAATGTCGATGTTCTTCGTTTCCGCAATGCGATCGATCAGGTACTGCGACATGGAATCGAGCTTCGGCGCGCGGATGAGGATGGTCACTTGCCGGGCGTAGCGGGAAAAGAACATGGCACCCTGACCGGCCGAGTTGCCGCCGCCGACGATGTACACGTGCCGGTCCCGGTACGTGGCGGCCTCGCTCAGCGCCGCGCCGTAGTAGACGCCCGCACCGGCCAACTCTGCAACCCCCGGCGCCTCAAGGCGCCGGACTTCCATCCCCGACGCGATCAACAGGGCGTACCCGCTCAATTCAGAGCCGTCCGCGAGCGTCACGATCCGATACGGATCGTTGCGGCGAATGTCGGTGACGTCCTGGGCGGAGAGAATCTCGGTGCCGAAGCGTTTCGCCTGAATCGTCGCCCGCCGCGCCAGGTCGGCGCCGCTCACACCGCTCGGGAAGCCCAGATAGTTTTCGATCTGCGAGCTGGTGCCTGCCTGTCCGCCCGTGGCGTCGCGCTCCACCAGGATGGTGCGGAGCCCTTCCGACGCGCCGTACACCGCCGCGGCAAGTCCCGCCGGGCCCCCACCCACAACGATGAGATCGTAGAAGGGGCGTTGCGGGCGCGTCTGCATCCCGATCTTCTCGGCCAGCTCGCGCGGGCTCGGTTGCACCATCGTCGTGCCGTCGGGAAACAGCACCACCGGCAGCCGCGACAGGCCGTCCGGCGTGGCGGCAACCAGCTCACGGGTTGACGCATCGATGTCGAGATCCACCCATTGGTACGGGATGAGGTTGCGCGACAGGAAATCCTTTACCGCGTAGCTCGACGCGGAGAGGCCGGTGCCCGCGACGCGGATCCCATCGAAGGGTGGACGCGTTCGCGCCATCCAGTCGGCCAGCAGATCGTCCAGCACGGGATACAGGCGCTCCTCGGGGGGTTCCCAGGGCTTCAGCAGGTAATGGTCGAGGCCGATCCGGTTGATGGCGGTGATCGCGGTTTCGGTGTCGGCGTAGGCCGTCAGCAGCACGCGCCGCGCGTCCGGGTACAGCTTGATGGCCTCGACAAGGAACTGCGTGCCCGTCATGCCCGGCATCCGTTCATCGACCAGAAACAGCGCGACGAGAGCGCCCCGTTGCTTGAGTTGACGCACCGCGTCGAGTGCCTGAGCGCCAGAGGCCGCCTTCATCACGCGGTACTCCGCATGGAAGTGGTGGCGAAGGTCCCGCTCGATCGCGTTCAGGACCTCGGGCTCGTCGTCAATGGCCAGAATGGCCGGTTTGGCCATACGCTGTGGTTCCTCCTTCCATCGCCATCGGGACGCTGACGCGGAACTCCGTTCGTCCGGGCCGCGAGTCAACCTCGATGTCGCCCTCGTTCCGGCGCATCAGGCGGCGCGCAATCTCGAGTCCGAGGCCCGTCCCCTGTCCCACCGGCTTGGTGGTGAAGAAGGGATCGAAGATACGGTCTCGAATCTCGGCCGGAATCCCGTGGCCGTCATCGACGATGCGGACGACGACGAAGTTGAGCTCGCGGGCGGCGGTGACCGCCACGTGGCCCGACTCGGGGGCCGCGTCGAGCGCATTGTCGATCAGGTTCGTCCACACCTGATTGAGGTCGCTGCCGATGGCTCGCACGCGCGGCAGCGCCGGCTCGATCTCTACGGCGACGCCGACCGACTTCGTGCGCGCCTTGTGCACGAGGAGCGCCACCGAATCGCGCAGTCCCTGCGACAGCTCGATAGCCTCCGGCGCCTGGCGCTGGTCCATGTACGTGAAGCGTTTCACGGCGCCGACGAGGTCGTGAATCCTGGAGGCGGCGCTCTCGATTTCCGACGCCAGCATGCGGATCGAGCAGCAGGCGGCGATCCAGCGCACGGCGGTGTCGAGACCCCTGCCGGTGACGGCCGAGGCGAGCGCGTCCAGCCGATCGACGGTGACCGCCGTGTCCACGAGGGTCGCTGCCGTCTCTGGATCGGCGTCGTGCGCCTCGAGCCACGAGACGAGCGCCTCCTCGCGATCCGCGCGCTCAATCGGCGCGAGCGCCGGCGGCGTGGCGCTCTCACACGTCGTGCGGGCCCGGTCGACGGCCGCGAGTTGCGCGTCGGTCAGCCCCGCCGAGGCAAGAGCACGGGACGCCGTCTCAGCCGAAGTCAGGACGTCGGTCAGCAGCCTGGCGCTTCGTGCGGCCGCAGACGCGGGATTGTTCAGTTCGTGGGCCAGCCCCGCGGCGATCCGCCCGAGCGACGCCATCTTCTCGTCCTGCAGATCGCTCGATGTGAACGTGCGCGCGCGGTCGAGCATCACGTGCACGAGCGCAGCGGTGACGGTCGGGCATTCCCGGGTCAGTGCCTGGAAGTGCGCGCGGTCGACGACCAGCACGTCGGTGGGTTCAATCACCACGGTGTCGCCCGGCGCCGCGGCCATGCGCGAGTAGGGAAGAATGCCGCTGACGTCCCCTCCCCGCCATTCCAGCACCTTGCGCGGCCCGAGGCCGCGATCCACGTGAATCGCGAAGTGCCCGGACAGCACCACGATCAGGCCCTCGATGGGCCTGCCTTTGCGCGCCACCATCTCGCCCGGGTCGAAATGGCGCATGTAACCGTGCGCAACGAGCCATTCGAGCTCCTCGCGCGGCGCGCCGCCAATGGTGCGATGCTGAGCGAGACGCGTCAGCAGGTCTGGGGCGCTCATCGTGAGCGCATTCTACGGTCTAAAATGCACAAAATGAAAATCGCGGTGATGGGATCGGGCGGCCTCGGCGGCCTCTACGGCGGCCGGCTCGCCCACGCGGGGTACGACGTGTCGTTTATTGCGCGCGGAGCGCACCTCGCCGCCATGAGAGAACACGGGCTCCTTATCGAGAACGCACAAGGCAACATTCACATCCCGCACGTCACCGTTACCGACGACCCGGCGACGCTTGGCGCTGCGGATCTGGTGTTGATTGCCGTGAAGCTGTGGGACACCGAGGCGGCCGTGCGGGCGATCGCGCCGCTGGTGGGTCCGCACACGGCCGTGATGTCGCTCCAGAACGGCGTCATCAAGGACGACATCCTGCGGCGGGAATTCGGACCGGCGGCGGTCATGGGCGGGGTGGCCTACGTGGCCACGAACATCTCGAGGCCCGGGGTCATCCGTCAGACCGGCACGATGCAGCGGTTCATTTTCGGCGAGTACGACGGCCGGCGGTCCGTACGGGCCGGCGAGCTGCTCGAGGCCTTGCTGCGCGCCGGCATCCAGGCGGAGATCTCCGACGACATCCGCCGGACGCTGTGGGAAAAATACGTCTTTCTCGTCGGACTGTCGGGCACGACCACGGCGATGCGATCGACCATCGGCCCGATCCGCGCGAATCCGCGGACGCGCGCCTTCCTGTTCGACCTGATGCAGGAAACCGTCGCCGTCGGCCGCGCCCACGGCGTCGCGCTGCCCGAGACGTACGCCGGCGAGCGGCTGGCGTTTGTCGACACCGTTCCCGCCGACATGACTTCGTCGATGCACCACGACCTCGAGCGCGGCAACCGGCTCGAGGTGGCGTGGCTGTCGGGCGGAGTCGTGCAGCTCGGAGCGGCCGTGCAGGTGCCGACGCCCGCCAATCGCGCGGTCTGGGACGTGCTCGCGCTGCACGCCGATGGACGTAACGTGTGACGTGTGACTTGTGACTTGAAAACGACCCTGCCGCGCCTCACCATTCGCTCGATTCGTGCGGTGCCGGTCATGGTGCCGATGACGCATGCGCTCGCTACCAGCGCCGCCACCGTGCGAGCGGCCCCGCTCCTGCTGGTGGACCTCGACACGCAGGAAGGCGTCACGGGGCGCGCGTATCAGTTCTGCTACAGCGCTGCCGCCGCGCCCGCCATCGTGCGGTTCCTCGACGACATCGTGGAGGCCGTCAAGGACGAGCCAGTCGAGCCGTCCGCCATCTGGGCGACACTCTCACGGCGCTACACGCTGATTGGCGTACAGGGCATCGTCCGGATGGCGATGGCGCTCGTCGACGTCGCCGGCTGGGATGCGCTGGCGCAGGCGGCCGCGCTGCCGCTGTCGCGGCTCCTTGGGGGCGTGCCGCGTCCGATCCCGGCCTACAACAGCAACGGTCTCGGCCTCATGCCGGCCGGCGCGCTGGCTGAGGAAGCGGACGCGCTGCTCGAGCGCGGCTTTCGCGCGCTGAAGCTGCGGCTCGGGTACGCGAGTCTGGACGAGGACCTTGCCGCCGTGCGCGCGGTGCGCACGCGCGTCCCCGACGACACGGCGCTGATGGTCGACTACAACCAGGCCCTTGGCGTGGCCGATGCGATCGGGCGCGCCCGCGCGCTGGACGCGGAAGGCGTCTACTGGATCGAAGAGCCGATCCGTCACGACGATTTCAGGGGCTGCGCCGAGATTGCCGCCGCCGTCGCGACGCCGGTGCAGATTGGCGAAAATTTTTCGCAGGTCTACGACATGCAGAAGGCGCTCGACGCGCGCGCGTGCGACTACGTGATGCCCGACCTCGAGCGCATCGGCGGCATCACGGGGTGGCAGCGCGCGAGCACGCTCGCGGCGGCCGCCGGGATGCCGATGTCGTCGCACCTGTATCCCGAAGTCAGCGCGCATCTGCTGGCCGTCACCCCCACCGCGCACTGGCTCGAGTACGTGGACTGGATGAGTCCGCTGCTCGCCGAGCCGCTCAGGATCGCGGACGGCATGGCCGTCCCCTCCGAGCGGCCGGGCCTCGGCCTCGCCTGGAATGACGAGGCCGTTCGGCGGTATGAGGTTTAGTGGTATAACGGGCCCCCATGCGCGTCACTCGCGTGACCGTCCTGGCGCTGCTGCTGGCGGCTGCGGCGCTGGCCCAGGCGCCCAACGATCCGTTTCCCACACCAATCCAGGCGACCGAGGGGGTGATTCGGGTCAGGTTCGTGGAGTTCGCCTCGATCCCCGACGTCGGTGGCGAGGCCGCGCGCATGATGCTGCTGGTGGACGAGCCCGGCACGCGCCGCCTGTTCGTCAACGACATGCGCGGCCCGCTCTATACCGTCAGCTACGACGGCCGCACGGTGACGCCGTATCTCGACATCAATGCGGCCGCGTGGGGCGTGAGCGTCCAGTCGTCGGGCCGGGAGCGCGGCTTCCAGAGCTTCGCCGTCCACCCGCAGTTCAACCAGCGTGGCGCTCCGGGATTCGGGAAGCTGTACACCTGGTCGGATACCACCAATACCGCGCCGCCGCCGGACTTCATGCCGGGCGGGGGCAACAATACGCACGACACGGTTCTGCTCGAATGGACGGCGAAAAACCCGGCAGCCGCCGCCTACAACGGGGGCCCGCCGCGCGAGCTGCTGCGGCTCGAGCAGCCGTTTGCCAACCACAACGCCGGCCACATGAGCTTCAACCCGCTGGCCTCGCCCGGCAGCGCGGATTTCGGCTTGCTCTACTTCAGCGTCGCCGACGGCGGCAGCGGCGGCGATCCGCTGAACCTGGCGCAGAACCTCGGCTCGCCCTTCGGCAAGATCCTGCGCATCGACCCGGTGGGGTCGACGAGCGCCAACCGCAAGTACGGCGTGCCCGCGGGCAACCCGTTCGTGGGCACGCCGGGCGCGCTCGGCGAAATCTATGCCTACGGCGTGCGCAATCCGCAGCGGTTCGGGTGGGATCCCCGGAACGGGAGTCTCTTCATCGCCGATATCGGACAGAACATCGTGGAGGAGCTCAGCGTCGCACGAGCGGGCGCGAACCTCGGGTGGAACACATGGGAGGGGAGCTTCGGCTTTATCAGCCGCGAGGCGGTGGATCTGACCAAACGGCGTGCCGATCCCGGCGTGACCTACCCGGTGGCCGAATACGGCCAGCTCGACCGGCTGCTCCAGGAAAATTCAGCCGTCACGGGTGTCCACGTGTACCGCCGCGACACGATCCCGCAGCTGGCGAACCTGGTGCTGTTCGGCGATTTCCCGAGCGGCGAGATCTTCTACGTCCATGCCGATACGCTGCCCGCCGGCGGCCAGGACGGCATTCGACGGATCCTGCTGAACGACGGCGGCACATCGAAGACATTCCTCCAGGTCATTCAGGAGAAGAACGTCAAGCAGGGCAAGAAGCCGACAGCGCGCGCGGACCTTCGCTTTGGCGGGGGATCCGACGGCCGCGTTTTTCTGCTCAACAAGCACGACGGCACGATCCGGCTGCTCGTGCCCGACGCCAACGCCTCGCGATGAGCCGCTGCATGCCTTTCACCGTGCTCGGTCTGTCGCTGGCCGCGCTCGGCCTGGCGGCGCAGGCGGCGGCGCCGGACTTCGTGGCGTGGGACCTTGGCGGACGCGCGCCGGCCGCCGCCTTCGGCATCAACCCGGCCGGGCGCACGGCCGGGTCGGTCACGCCGGGCGAGTTTCCGCGGGCGGTCGTCTGGCCGGACGCGGGCGATGCGCCAATCGAGTTGCCCATGCTCGACGGAACCAACTGGTCGCGCGCGTTCGGCATCAACGCCCGCGGCCAGATCGTCGGGCAGGCGCAGGATCGACCGGTCAGCGGCCCTGTTCAGGTCTTCGCCGTGTTCTGGGCGAGCGTGGACGACGTGCCTGTCGCGCTCGCGGACGGGACGCTCGCCGTGGCGGTCAACGACGTCGGTCAGATCGCGGGCACGTTGCGGACGGGGACGGGCGAGCTCCACGCAGCGTTCTGGCCTGACTCGATGAATGATCCCATCGATCTCGGGACGCTTGGCGGTGCCTCGAGCAGTACGGCCGATATGAACGACAGCGGACAGCTTGTCGGGCGCGCGCGCGACGCAGACGGCGCGCTGCGGGCGGCGTTCTGGGCCGGGCCGGGAGTGACGCCGATCGATCTCGGTGCTCCGGCGGGCGCGCTCGGCGCAAGCGCCAACGGCATCAACGAACGCGGCTGGATCGCCGGGTGGGCGGAGACGGAGGCCGGCGAGCGGCACGCGTGCGTGTGGATGAGTGCGTCGGGACCGCCCACCGATCTCGGCACGTTCGGGAGCAGCATCAGCTTTGCCCGCGGGCTGAACGCCCGCGGGCAGATTGTCGGTGACTCGGGTCCGTCCTCCGCGTCACGACCCGTTGTCTGGAGAAGATCGCCCTAGTTTCTGTTGGAGGCTTCCATGCGCTTAGTAAAACTGCAATCACGCTGTGTGGCCGTCTGTGCCGGTGTGCTCGTCGGCCTGTCGTTGATCGCGGCCTGTTCCTCGCCACAAACCACGCAGACGCCGCAGGAGCCCGCCGCCACCGTGTTCGAGGGCGCGCGGGTCATCGTCGGCGACGGTACCGCCCCCATTGAGAACGGGACGATCGTCGTCCGCGACACGCAGATCGTCCAGGTCGGCCCCGCCGGGCAGGTGCAGGTGCCGGACGGTGCGACTCGCGTGGATCTGTCCGGCAAGACCGTGATGCCGGCCATCCTCGACGCCCACGTGCACCTGCGCTCCCAGATGCGCGAGACGCTCATCGAGGACCTGCAGCGCCGCGCCTACTACGGCGTCGTCGCCGCCATCAGCATGGGGCAGGACCAGGGTGACGTGCCGTATCAGGTGCGCAGCGAGGTCATGCCGAACACCGCGCGGTTCCTGACGGCCGGGCGCGGCATCACCGCGCCGGAGCCGGGCCGGACCGAAGTCCCCTTCTGGGTGTCGACGGAGGCCGAAGCCCGCGCGGCCGTGCAGGACAACGCCAAGCGGAAGGTCGACATCATCAAGATCTGGGTTGACGACCGCGACAACAAATTCAAGAAGCTCACGCCCGAGCTGTACGGCGCGGTCATCGACGAGGCGCACAAGAACGGCCTTCGCGTGACCGCGCACCTCTACGAGCTGACCGACGCGAAGGGGCTGCTGAAGGCGGGTCTTGACGCGTTCGCGCACGGCGTCCGCGACCGCGACATCGACGAGGAGTTCGTGGCGATGTACAAGCAGCGCCCGGAGGTGATCCTCGTGCCGAACCTGCCCAATCGAGGCGTCGCGACGGACCTGAGCTGGGTGAGCGACACGGTGGCGGCCGGCCAGCTGCAGAAACTCCAGGCGGCGGCGGCCAAGGACGACCCTGAGGCGCAGAAGCTGTTCGGCATCCAGGCGCGCAACCTGGCCAAGCTCAACGCGGCCGGCGTCAAGATCGCGATGGGCACCGACGGCAACACGCCGTACGGACCGCACCTCGAGATGGCCGACATGGTGGCGGCCGGGATGTCGCCGCACGACGTCATCGTCGCGGCCACGCGGAATTCGGCCGAGGTCATGCGGCTCACCGACCTCGGGACGGTCGCGGCGGGCAAGAGCGCCGATTTCATCGTGCTCGACGCCAATCCGATCGACGACATCACCAATACGCGGCGCATCAACGCCGTGTACCTGCGCGGCGCCGCCGTGGACCGCGCCGGCCTGCGGAGCAAGTGGATGGGCCAGGGAACCAACTGAGCAGGGCCTCGCCCGGCTGGCGCGTCGGTCGTCCGACGACGCGTCAGCCGGCCTTGTGCCCGTGCAGCAGGTCGTCGAGCGCACTCGGGCGCGACTGGTGCGCGTGGTGCTCCAGGAAGTCGATGACGTGCCGCCGGCAGGTGTGATACTCCGGGTGCGCCAGCACCGCCGCGCGGTTGCGCGGTCTGTGGAATGGCACAGGCAGCACGTCCCCCACGGTGGCTTCCGGTCCGTCGGTCATCAGAATGAGTCGATCCGCCAGGTAGAGCGCCTCGTCCACATCGTGCGTCACCATCACGACGGTTTTTCCCGATTCCTCCCACACACGCAATAACGTGTCCTGCAGCTCGAACCGGGTGAGGGAATCGAGCATCGAAAAGGGCTCGTCCAGGAGCAGGAAACGGGGCTCGACCGACAGCGCGCGGGCGAGCGACACGCACTGCTGCGTACCGAGGGACAGCTCCGCGGGCAGCTGCTGTGCCGCATCGGCGACGCCCACCATCTCGAGATAGCGATCCGCGGTGGCGGCGTTCTCCCGCCGGGTGCGGCGGGTCGCGCTCTGGGCCGCGGCCACCAGCACGTTCTGGCGGGCGGTCATCCAGGGCAGCAGGCACGGCGCCTGAAAGACGACGGCCCGCTCGGCGCCGGGCGCAATCACCTCGGTGCCGTCGATGACGACGCCTCCGTAGGTGGAGCGCTGGAGGCCGGCGACGATCGAAAGCACCGTGGACTTGCCGCAGCCGGAGTGCCCCAGCACCGCGACGAACTCTCCCTGTTCGATCCTCGCGTTGACGTCCTTGACGGCGATGAAGGGCCCCGACGGTGTCGGAAAGACCTTCGTCAGGCCCGTGAGTTCGAGCGGAACGTTCATCGCGATTCCCTTTCTAGATCGTAGGGTCCGCCTTCAGGCGGACCGTTCCGTGGCGTCGCGGACGTCCGAGCGCGGCAGTCAGCGTGGCGACGACGTGGGCGCGTACGAGCGTGGCCTCCTCGCCGTGCGCGAGCTGGGCGATGCTGCGGGGTCGTGGCAGCGCCACCGGAATCGGCGTGCCCAGCGTGGCGGGCGGTCCAGCCACGATCGGCACGATCGCATCCGAGAGCAGGATGGCTTCTTCGACATTGTTCGTGATCATCACGGTCGTGACCGGCCGATCCACGGCGGCGCAGAGCCTGGCGAGATCCTGTTGCACGGTTTCGCGTGTCAGCGCATCAAGGGCGCCGAACGGCTCGTCAAGGAACAGGATCTGCGGCTTCGTGGCGAAAGCGCGGGCGATGGCGACACGCTGGCGCATGCCGCCCGAGAGCTGGCTGGGACGCCGGTGAATCGCGTTGCCGAGGCCCACCTGCTCGAGCGCGCGCTGCGCCTGGGCGCGCTGCTCGTCCTTCGTCAGATCCGGCAGGGCGGCGTCCACGGCGAGCCGGACGTTCTCGAGCGCCGTGAACCAGGGCAGGAGCGAATAGTTCTGGAACACCACGGCCGCGTCGCGCCGGATGCCGGTCACCTGCGCGCCGTCGATCGTCACGCGCCCGGCGTCGGGCGCCGTCAGCCCCGCCAGGATGCTCAGGAGCGTCGACTTGCCGCTCCCCATCGCTCCAAGGATGGAGACGAACTCGCCGCGTTCGACCTGCAACGATACATCGCGGAGCACATGCCGGGCCTCGCGTCTGGCCGCGAACGATTTCGAGATGCGGTGGACGTCGATGAACGCGCTCATCTCCGCGAGCCGAAGTCAACGAGCTGGTGCAGGGCGAGCATGACGCGGTCCAGCAGGAAGCCGATGATGCCGATGGTGAACACGGCCACCATGATCCGACCCAGCGAATCGGAACTGCCGTTCTGGAACTCGTCCCACACAAACTTGCCCAGGCCCGGGTTCTGCGCCAGCATCTCGGCCGCGATGAGCACCATCCATCCGACGCCGAGCGACAGTCGCAGCCCGGTAAAGATCAGGGGCAGCGACGCCGGCACGATGACCTTGAACAGTGTCGTAGTCCACTTGAGCCGCAGTACTCTCGCGACGTTCATCAGGTCGCGATCGATTGAGGAGACGCCCAGGGCGGTATTGATGAGCGTTGGCCAGAGCGAGCAGAGGGACACGGTGATGGCCGAGTTGATGAACGATTTCTGAAAGATGGGGTCGGCCGACACGTAGGTCGCGCTCACCATCATGGTGACGATCGGGAGCCATGCGAGAGGGGAGACGGGCCTGAAGATCTGAATGAAGGGATTCATACCGGCGTTGATCGTCTTGCTCAGCCCGCACAGAATCCCCAGCGGGACGGCGGCGAGGCTGGCCAGCAGGAAGCCGGCGAAGACCGTCTTCAGGCTCGTGACGATCTGGTCGAGGTACGTGGGCTTGCCGGTGTACGTCAGGTTGGTCACCGCGGCTCGCGGATTGTCGGCGCGGAGCCGGGCGTTCCGCTGGGCCTGCCGCTCGTAGAAGACCGCCGCCCTCCCGCGCTCGGCCTGATGCTCGGCCCACAGATTACCCGCCTGGCGCCAGACCGCGACCGGTCCCGGAATCTGGCCGAGACTCGTTTCCACGGTCGCCGACACCCGGCTCCACGCGAAGAGGAACGCCAGAATGGCGAGCAGCGGCACGCCCGCGAGACGCCAGAGATCCGGCAGCGGTACCACCGGCGTGCCGCCGCGCCAGAGCCGGAGGATACCAACAAGGGCGGACATCAGCGGGGAACCCGTCGAACGGATGCGGGGATCGTCATCAGTCTACTCACTGGTCGTGTTGCGCTGTACCGTCCGGCCCTTGAGCCCGATGGCGAACGTATCCAGATAGGCGTTGGGCTGTCTGCCGTCGTATTCCATGCCGTCGATGAAGTCGTGAGTCGGCGGGCGATACCCGTCGGTGTCGAACGGGAAGTCATCCCGCCGCGCCTTGTCCTCCTGGACGAGCAGCGTTGCGGCACGGAGGTAGACGTCCGGACGGTACACCTGCTGGGCGATCGTGTGGTACCAGTCATCCGGTTTGTCCTCCGGGATCTGGCCCCAGCGGCGCATCTGTGTGAGATACCAGACCGCGTCGCTGTAGTAGGGATAGGTGGCGAAATAGCGGAAGAACACGTTGAAGTCGGGCAGGCGCCTGACATCGCCCTTCGCGTACTCGAAGGTGCCGGTCATGATGTTGGCAATCACCTCGTAGTCGGCGCCGACGTACTGGGGCCGCGAAATGATCTCGGCGGCCTCCTTGCGGTTGGCGTCGCCGTTGGCATCGAGCCACATGCCGGCCCGAATGAGCGCCTTGACCAGTGCCACGTGCGTGTTCGGGTACTTGTCGGCCCACGCCTTTGTCACGCCGAGGACCTTCTCCGGATTGTTCTTCCAGAGCTCGTAGTCGGTGACGACCGGCACTCCGATGCCCCTGAAGATCGCCTGCTGGTTCCAAGGCTCCCCCACCGAGTACCCGCTGATCGTGCCCGCTTCGAGGGTCGCCGGCATCTGGGGCGGCGGCGTGACCGAGATCAGGACATCCGCACCGATCTGACCGCTGACGTCGGTCGGCGAATAGAAGCCCGGATGGATTCCGCCGGCCGCGAGCCAGTACCGCAGTTCGTAGTTGTGTGTGGACACGGGGAACACCATGCCCATATTGAACGGCTTGCCTTCGGCCCTGAACCTGGCGACCACAGGCTTGAGGGCGTCGGCCTTGATCGGGTGCACGGGCCTGCCCTGAGCGTCCCTGGCCAGATGGGGCTGCATCAGCGTCCAGACTTCATTCGACACCGTCGTCGCGTTGCCGTTCAGGTCCATGCTGAACGCCGTGATGACGTCGGCTTTGGTGCCGAAGCCAATCGTCGCAGCGATCGGCTGCCCGGCGAGCATGTGCGCCCCGTCGAGCTCTCCGTCAATGACGCGGTCGAGCAGGACTTTCCAGTTGGCCTGTGGCTCGAGTGTGACAAACAGCCCTTCCTCTTCGAAGTACGCCTTCTCGTAGGCAATGGCCAGCGGCACCATATCGGTCAGCTTGATAAAACCCAGCGTGAGCTGAGGCTTTTCCACCGCCAGCTGCGTCGTGATGGTCGTGCCGGTGTCGGCGCCCTGCGCGGGGGAATCGACGCCGCTTGCGGACCCTCCACACCCGGCCGCCGCCAGTGTCAGCGCGGCGACCGCGGCAAGGTTCCCGAAATTCCTGTTCATGTCGTTCATGTCACCTTTCTGCGAGAAAGACGTACGTGGCCATCACGTAGGGGTAGCTGTAGGACGCGCCCGGCGTGGCCTGTTTGAGGAAGTCGCCCGTGAAGATGTGCGCGTAGCCGGCCGCAAGCTGGATCTGCGGCGTCAGGCCGCGGGTCACCTGCACGTCCAGCTCCTGGCCGACGTGGCGGCTGGCGGCCCCGGCGATGAGGCGGGCGAGCGACGCGTTGCCGGCGTTGTAGACGCCGTCCCGTGTCTCCGCCAGCCACCACGAATGGTAGTCGGCGGTCACCGGCAGGCCGCGCATCGGCGTGAGTTCCACGCCGCCGCGCAGATGATGAATGTTCTTCCACCCGATCTGATCGGCCAGGCCGTACTTGTCGTGCGGTGTCGGGTAGAGCTGATCGAAGGTGCCACGGACGCCGTCGGTCGGGTTCGCGTCGCCGGAGGCGTAGTTGTATTCGCCGACCAGGCGCACGGCACCGGCGCCGGGGAGCGATTCGCGCAGTTGCCAGTGCCCCGCCCACGCCTCAACGTCGTCAGTTCCAAGCGAGCCCCGCTGCACCGCCATCTCAACGCCGTAATCGAGGCGTCCGGGCATCCTGCCCGCCAGGCGCGCACCGACCGTCGTCTGGTTGAGATCGCCGAACGTGGCCGTCTCGGTCCGGAGGTTCACGTCACGCCGCCAGAAGACGTACGGCTCGACGGTGCCGAGCGGAACCAGCTTCCTCGTCGTGGCGTAGGCACCGGCAAAGCGATTGCCGTTTCCGCTCCTGTCGAACGCGCCGTCCGTGATGCGGACGACTGACGCGCCAAACGCATCGACGGAAAACGCCGGCGTGCGGATGGTGACCTTGGCCGCGTCGAAGGTGCGTGCCGCATTCAGCCAGCTGACGTGGCCGAGCAGGCGTTGCTCGCCGTAGGCCAGCTCCTGCCGGCCCACACGTACGACCACCGGGGTCCTGGCGTCCCCGATGTCGGCGAAGGCCATCCGCAGGTCGAAGGGCGCCTTGAACGGCGTCCCAGTCGGTCCGACGGTCTTTTTGGCGACGCGTGCGTCCTGCGCCTGTACCTGGAAGGACAGCACACGTGTTGGCGCCACCGTCGCGTTCAGCCGCACGCGACTGAGGTAGTACAGGTCTTCGCGGTTGTCCGCGAAGCCGGCGCCGTCGAAGCCCTCGACGCGCTCGCGAAACTCACCGCGAATGCGAAGCCATGAAGGCATCACCTCATTCGCCCGGTTGAAGACGGGCGGGCTTGGTGCCGGCGCGGCCGGCGCCTGCGTTGCGGCGGGCTGCTGCGATGTCGGCGCCTGCGTCTGTTGAGTCATCTGCGGTTGCGGCGATTGCTGAGCGGCGCTCGGCCCGGCGTTCGCGATGACGAGAAGGCCCGCACACAGCCCCCAGACGACAGGCTGGCGCGGATCGCGGAACTGACAGCGCACGGTTTCACGGCTCCTTCCGTTCGGTGATGCCTGATGCGCCGTCGGGGGCGGGTAATGGCGTCTGGGCCGATGGTGCGCTGCCGAGCAAGGATCATTCCGGCGCGCGTCGGCGGGAGGTTGCGGCGTGCGCGGGGCGATGTGCCCCGGAAAACGCGCCCGCGCGTGCACGGGACGTCGCGCTGACGAGCCACAAGTCTGTCGGTCGATCGATTGACCCGGACAAATTTGTCGAGAGCGCCCTTCCGCCTTGGGGGCGGACGCCGCAAATTAGCGTGATGTGGCCTCCCGCTTCAGCCGGGCGCGGCGCGAACGAGCGGCGATTCGGGCGAGATCGAGACCTAGGTGCTTCCCCCTCTGGTACTTAAGGGCCGGCGTTTGAAATCATTCAGTAATGTCCCTTAGAGACATATTTTCTACACACTTGTAGGCGCACCCCCTCTTGTCAGCGCGGTATTGCGCGTGTATCTTCGGTGTCGTGACGCGCGCCATGCCGCGCGCGCCACGCCAGCGACGCTGGCCCTGTCTCCGCGGCCGGTTTTTTCGCGCAGCTCCGCTCGCGCAGCCGGCGCCTGCCTTCTTTTCGCGCTCCAGGACGAGCCAACAGCCCCTGTCGGCACGGGTGTCGCAGAGGATTCCGCTTCTACAGATGTCGATGCTGGCTTTGCCCCTGCTCACGCGCGCCACGGAGGGTGGCGTCACCTTTGCGCTGACCGCGCGCGGCACGCCCGCGCACGTGAAGGGGCTCCCGCCGCTCGAGTCGCGCATGCCGGATCGCGCACCAGGCCCGGGGGAGCAGTACCGCTTCCACTTCGACATGCGGAAGTGCATCGCCTGCAAGTGCTGCGTCGTGGCGTGCAACGAGCAGAACGCCAACCCGGCCGCCATCAACTGGCGTCGCGTCGGCGAAATCGAGGGCGGATGGTACCCGGCGACGACGCGCTCCTATCTGTCGATGGGGTGCAATCACTGTCTCGAGCCCACCTGCCTCCAGGGATGTCCCGTCGATGCCTATACCAAGGATCCGGCCACGGGCATCGTGCATCACAGCGCGGACGCGTGCATCGGGTGCCAGTACTGCACGTGGAACTGTTCCTACGGCGTGCCGCAGTACAACCCGGAGCGGGGCGTGGTCGGCAAGTGCGACATGTGCCACGGCCGACTGTCGCTCGGCCAGGCGCCCGCGTGCGTCAGCGCCTGCCCTCAGGGCGCCATTCAGATCGAGATCGTGAAGACCGCCGAGTGGCGCCGGGCGTATGAGACCGCTGTGCCGGCGGCCGGGGTCCCCCTGGGGGATCAGAGTCTCTCGACGACGCGCGTGACGATGGCCGATCTGACGCCGGACGCGCGGCCGGTCGACAACATCACGCGCGTGGCGCCGGAGTCACCACACTGGCCGCTGGTGATCATGACGGTGCTGACGCAGCTGGCAGTCGGCGCGTTCGCGACGATCTGGCTGTTGCAGCTGCTCGGGGCGTCCGCGCGACTCGGCGCGGCCGCTATGACGTCCATCCTGATATCGGGCCTGGCGCTGTCGGCGTCGACGCTGCACCTGGGCCGGCCGATCCATGCCTATCGCGCGCTGCGGATGTGGAAGCGCTCGTGGCTGAGCCGCGAGGTCCTGTTGTTCACGGCCTTTTCGGCGGTGGCGGGTCTGTACGCCGGGACGCTGTGGATCGGCCTGCCCGGCGGCCCGCTCATCGGCGCGTTGACGACGCTGCTTGGCGTCGCCGGGATCACCGCGAGCGGCTGCATCTACCGGGTGCCGTCGCGGCCGGCGTGGAACACGCCGTTCACGCTGGTGCAGTTCAACCTTACGGCCGGCATTCTCGGCCCGCTGTTCGCGGCAGCCCTGGGGATTGGCGATCGCCGTCTCCTCGCGGTGGCCTCGGCCCTGATGGCGATGGCCCAGTTCGCGCTCATCGCGCTTCGCCTCTTCCATTTCATCGCATCGGACATCGTCGAGTTGAAGGGCACCGTCCGGCTGCTGTCGACCGTCCTCGCAGGCCGCGTGCTGCTTCGCGGCGTCCTGCTGGCGCTCGGCGGCATCGTCCTGCCCCTGCTCGGCGTCGGCGCCGCGGTGGCGGGGCTCGCCCTCATCCTCGCCGTGGGGGCCGAGATGGTCGGGCGGTATCTCTTTTTCGTCAGCGTCGTTCCGAAACACCTGGCCGCGCCCTACATCGCGCCGGCAAGCGAGGCGGTATGAACCTGAAACGGATGCTTGGGCTCGATACGCACGCCGATCGATACGCGTATGCCGTCGATTCGGTGTCCGGCTACGTCTCGGCGCAGAAGGTCCCCGATCGCTGGGTGCCGACGACGTGCGGGTACTGCTCGGTGGGCTGCGGGATGTTCATCGGCGTGAAGGGGAGCCGCGCGGTCAGCGTGCGCGGCAACCGCGACCATCCGGTCAACCGGGGGATGCTCTGCCCCAAGGGACTGTCCGAGCATCACACGATTGCCGCCGACAATCGCGCGCGCTATCCGATGCTGCGGCGCGACGGCGTACTCGAGCGGACGGGCTGGGACGAGGCGCTCGCGACGATGGCGGCGCGCTTTCGCGACGCGCAGGCGCGGCACGGGCCCGGTGCGGTGGGCGTGATCAGCACCGGCCAGCTGGTCACGGAGGAGTTCTACGCCCTCGGCAAGCTGGTGCAGCTCGGGCTCGGCACACCGAACTATGACGGCAACACCACGCTGTGCATGTCGACGGCCGTGGCGGGCTACAAGCGCTCGTTCGGGAGCGACGGCCCGCCCGGCGCCTACGAGGATCTGGAACGTGCCGACGTCATTCTCCTCATCGGCGCCAACATCGCCGACAACCATCCGATCCTCTGCTGGCGGCTGCAGGCCAACCTCGATACGACGCTGATCGTCGTCGATCCGCGGGTGACCAAGACCGCGATGCTGGCGGATCTGCACCTGCCCATCAAGCCACGGTCGGACCTCGCACTCCTCAACGGGCTGATTCACGTGGTCATCGAGCACAACCTCGTCAACCGCGAGTACGTGGAGCGGCACACGACCGGCTTCGAGGCGTTGCGCGAGTCGGTCCGCGACGACACCCCCGAGCGTGTCGCCGAGCTCACTGGCCTGACCCCTGAGCTGGTGTGTCGCACGGCCTGGACCTACGCCCGCGCGAACGCGGCGTTCATCGGCTGGACGATGGGCGTGAATCACAGCACGAAGGGGACCGAGACCGTCAATGCCATCAACAATCTGGCGCTCATCACCGGCAACATCGGCCGCTGCGGCGCCGCGCCGTTCTCCATCACCGGCCAGTGCAACGCCATGGGGACGCGCGAGGCCGGATTTGCGTCGTGCATGCCGGGTTATCGCACGTTCGACAGCGCCACGGATCGCGACGAGCTGGCGCGTCTGTGGCGGGTTCCCGCGCGCCGCATTCCCGCCGCCCGCGGGCTGGCGTATCCGGACATCATCGAGGCGGCGCTGGGCCGCGAGATCCGGGCGCTCTGGATCATCGCGACCAATCCGATCGTCTCGTTCCCGAACCTCGGTGCGCTGCAGCAGGCGCTCGAGGGCCTGGAGTTCCTCGTCGTCCAGGACGGCTATCACCCCACGCCCACAACCGAGCTCGCGCACCTGGTGCTGCCGGCGGCCATCTGGGGTGAGAAGGAAGGGACGTACACCAACTCCGAGCGGCGCGTCAGCAAGGTCAACCGCGCGGTGCCGCCTCCGGCGGAGGCGCGCCCCGACTTCGACATCTTCCTGGATCTTGCATCGGTGCTCGGCGTGCGCGACGAGCTGTTCCCCGGGTGGAGCAGGCCCGAGCATGCCTTCGACGAATGGAAGCGGGTCTCGGCCGGACGTCTCTGCGACTACTCCGGCATGACGTATCGGTTGATCGAGCAGCACGGCGGGCTGCAGTGGCCGTTTCCGGCGGGCGCCACCGACCCCGAGGAGACACGCCGCCTTTACACCGACGGCAGGTTCCAGACCGACGATGGCCGTGCGCGGTTGATCCCGGTGTCGTGGGAGGCCTTTCCCGAGCAGCCGACCGGTGAGTTTCCCTTCGTGCTCAACACCGGCCGCACCGTCGAGCACTGGCACACGCGCACGAAGACCGGCAAGGTGCCGATCCTGCAGAGGCTGTCGCCGAATGCCTGGGTGGAGATGAATCCGCGCGATGCCCGCCCGCTGCGGCTCAAGCCGCGGGATCGCGTCGACATCGTCTCCAGACGGGGACGCGTCACGGACGTGGAGCTGCGCATTACCGAGACCGTCGCGCCCGGACAGGTGTTCATGCCGTTTCACTACGTGGAGGCGAACGCCAACCAGATGACGCAGAGTGCCTTTGACCCCATTTCGCGCGAGCCGAATTACAAGCAGTCGGCGGTGCGCGTGGAACGGGGATCGGGGGGTGAACGGGGATCGGGGAT
>Ga0209640_10000358_pt1 | contig 34875 bp, 43 predicted proteins | sample RifCSP10_1_FD_184018 | JGI IMG/M metagenome (GOLD analysis project Ga0209640, IMG submission 184018) | Soil microbial communities from Rifle, Colorado - Rifle CSP2_sed 10_1 (SPAdes) (version 2) | ecosystem: Environmental > Terrestrial > Deep subsurface > Rock core/Sediment | place: Rifle... | reverse complement strand
CAAAGAGCAGCGAAAGGGCCCCAAGCCAAAGAGCCAGCATCGCAAGCCAGGTCCCAAGGCGAAGAACAAGACGGAGCGCACTCAGCGACGCAATCTGGTGGCCGCCCTCCGCGTCGATGGCAAGACGCTGTTCGAGATCGCCGAGCAGATCGGCGTCGCCAAAGCTACCGTTGGCACGGATCTGAAGGTAATCGAGCGGCAGTGGTTGGAAGAGGCCAAGCTCAATTTCTCGGCCAAACGGTTGCATGAAGAGGCGGAGCTGCTGAGGATCAAGGAGCAAGCGTGGGACTCATTCTTCGCCTCGTGCGGCGAGGGTCAGCCCGAGGGCGATCCGCGCTTTCTGGTCGTGGCCCTGAAGGCCGAGGAACAAATCATCGCCCTCTACAAGCTGGATGACGCCGAAATCTATTGGCGCAACGAAGTGGCCGGCGGAGACAGCACCGGCGCCATCGAGGCTCACGTGGTCGAGGTCGTGGTGGAAACGCGCGAGGAAGTGCGGGCCACCATGTCATTCGCGGAGTGGCACCGATTCATGCAGCAGCACGGGAAAACCAGCAACGGCCATCCGCCTGGATTACCGGCGCCGGAGGCAGCGCAGTAGCAATGACTTACTATACGCTCAAGCAACTCGAAGCCAATTTACTCAGGCACGTCATTGAGACGGCCGGTCCTGATCATGGACGCGACTAAGTGGCACGGATTTATAGGGTCGAGCGGCGTTCCACCCGGCCATGCTGGGTAATAACAATGATCAGTCCCACAAAGAATCTGCGCTGCGTGTCGGTTTCGCGAAAGCAAAAGCTGTTTCGCGATTCGAATGCCTGGGTTAGGGGCTTCGTAGCCGGCCGCGGCGCGGGAAAAACGCGCATCGCGGCCGTCGATATTTGTTTGCGCGCTCGCAACGGCGAACCGTGGATGGGCGTCAGTCCGACGTACGCGGTGGTCGATGAAACAACCTATCCAACGTTCAAGGAAGTGGCGGAGCAGCTCGGCGTGTTCATCAGCGGCAAGCAGTCGCCGCCGCAGCGCATCAAGTTCCGCACACAGGACAAGGGCATCGCCGAGATCGTGTTTCGAACCGGCGACAAGCCCGAACAATTGCGAGGTCCGTCGAAAGCCGGCCTGTGGCTTGATGAACCCAGCATCATGTCGCCTGATGTTTTCAAGATCGGCATCGCCGTGCTGCGGTTTCATGGCCGCATGGGTCTCTGCCTGCTGACGTTCACGCCCAAGGGCCGGCAGCACTGGACGTTTCAGACGTTTTTCGAGCAGGTGGAGGAATCGATTCAGGAGAGATTGCAGGACCAGCCGATCGGCACTGATGGCTGTTCGCTACTTGATGGTTTTCACGATTGCCGACTGATCGCCGGCGCGTTCTATCGGCCCAAGCCCAATAGCTTCCTGGTTCACGCGCACACTACCGAGAATCCATTTCTGCCCCCGGAATTCTATGATCTGATCGCACCCCATTACTCGAGCGCCCTGGCCGCGCAGGAACTTGGCGGGGAGTTTGTCGATCTGGAAGGCTTGATGTTCCAGCGCGACTGGTTCCGCATGGTCGAGCGCGCGCCGGAAGATTGCGTTCGAGTACGTTATTGGGACCGCGCTGCGACCGAGGGACCCTCAGGAAGTTATACCGCTGGCGTGCTCATGGCCCGCGACACCGATGGCATGTATTACGTCGAGCATGTCATACGCGGACAGTGGTCGGCCGCCGATCGCGATCGCGTTATCAAGCAAGCGGCCATGAACGATGCCCGCCGGCACGAAAACAGCGTGATCATCTATGTCGAGCAGGAGCCAGGATCAGGCGGCAAAGAAGCGGCCCAACAAATGGTGCGGATGCTGGCCGGATTCCCTTGCTACATCGACGTGGTGGGCCACGGCAAGCGCTGGATCAAGCGCGACGGCATGAAGATGCCGGGCATCGCCAAGATCGTGCGGGCACAGCCTTTCGCGGCTCAGTGCGAGATTGGAAACGTGCGCATTTGCCGCGGATCGTGGGTGATACCATTTTTGGACGAGGTATGTGTTGCAAAAGGTACTATAATTACGACTATTCGAGGCGGCATTCCGATTGAGAAGGTTCGAGCGGGTGATTTGGTATTAACACGAAGTGGCTGGAAAAAAGTTGTCAAGTCCGGGCTCACGCAGCGAGACGCACAAGTATGTCAACTAGATTTGTCAAACGGCAACAATCTGATTGCGACTCCGAACCATCCCGTGTGGGTGCAGTCGAAAGGCTTTACGAAGATCAAACACGTTTCGGAAAACGACGAGTTGTTGCTATTTACCGGGGCCATGCCTTCTATCGGTATCCCGAATCAAAAACCCTTACTAAACAACGGTATTTCAGCGGTTACATTGACGGAAAGATGCTTGAGCTCCATCGGTATATGTGGATCTGCGAGAAAGGCTGTGTCCCACCCGGCCATCATGTGCACCACACTGACGGCGACACACTCAACAACGTCATTGGCAATCTCGAATGCAAGCTCGCCGGAGACCACATTAGGCATCACATGGACGCCGGAGACGTGCCGCGCGGCGCAGCAATACCCAAGACATGCACAATTTGCGGAAAAGAGTATTCAACACCGCAGCCGGGGCGATCATTTACGTGCTCGAAGCCGTGCGCGAATAAACGCCAAGAATTGCTCGGGCACAAAATCATTTATCACCGATTATGCGCTTGGTGCGGAACTAGCTTCTCCACAGCCCACACCAAGCAATGTCATTGCTCCATTTCGTGCGGCCTCTGCGCCGCGCATGCTCGAAAATCTGCGCGACGTCTACAATCTGCAAGTTGAAGAGTGCCAAGAATACTTCGCCAACGACGTGCTCGTACATAATTGCGCATTTCCTGAATATGCCTACACGGATCAGGTGGACGGCTGCAGTGGAGCATTCAACAAACTGGCAACCAACGCGGTCTTCATGCCAGCCGGAGAAATCCTGCGACCCGAGATGACCGTTGACCCTTACCGGCACGGCGTGAATATGGAACGCATCAAAAATTACCTTGACGAGGCGCGGCGCAGGGGGAGATAAAACAGGAATGGATGACACGAAAGACTATCAAGGCTATCGCAGCTCGATCGCCGTCGACCTGGCGAAGCCTGGCACCGATCATTCCGTGGCAATGCTCTACGCGGGAGAAACGTGGATTGCACTTTGCGGCGAATGCAACGAGCCAGCTGTAACATTCGATTGTGATCATGGAGCGCTGTGCGCTGCTTGCTATACCAAGAAATAAAAAACCCGCGAGCCTAGAAGGGGAAGATAAATAACGGCATGAATACCAGATTTCCACCAGAACAATTCGATGCTCTTTATAACGGCCGATTCGCCGATGAAAGAATTGCCGTGCTCGCTGGCAGCGAACGAGAAGCTCATTGTTGGGCCAATCTGCAAAACCGCTGCCCATCGACGTGGAGATATGTAACTCGGTTAGAGCAGGTAATTGGCGCGCACTGGACCGGATACATCATCGTAGGCACATTTTTCGAGAATCCTTCGACGGATCAGCGAGAAGTTTTTGAGTGGATGCGAGAGCATTCCTACTCGCTGCCAAAGGGCGATTGAAATGGCCAGTCCCTACCGCACCGCCCGCGCACGCACCGCCCTCCGCCGATTCTCTCGCTCCACGCTCGGTAAGGCTATTCGCCAAACTGCGCGCTTCTTCCACGGCCCTGGCGGCCGATCGCGGACCAGTCGCAGTGGCGTCAGTGTCTCGCGGTACGCGTTCGAAGCCACCGACGCCATTCATGACCTGTTCGCGGCACTGGGCCCTTTCGGTCAAATCCTGCGCGGCGTCTTCAAGAGGCAGCGACGCCGTCCATCGGCCGATGACATGCTCGACGCCGCGCGGGAGCTACTCGAATCGACGGGCAGCACGGTACTGGCCCCCGACGAGCAGATCAGTCAGCCGCCACTGGAACCGAACCTGTCGACCAGCCGGATCCTCGAGCCGCCGCGGCCGGGTGAAGAGCGCGGGCTATCGGCCGAGCACCGCACGGCCGGCAGCAGCAACGTCTATTCGTTCCAGTACGATTTCACGTCCTCAACGCTTTATGTGCGGTACAAGGCGCCGGTGCTCAGCTCTGGTGGAATCAAGAACGTGGCGGGCGGCGGCATGCGGGCGGCTGGCCGGATCCATGTGGCTGGCGCCAAGCGACCCGACAGTCCTGGACCTCTGTACGCTTACCTGGACGTGCCCGTCCGGGTGTTTCGCCGCATGATCGGCAAGTCGAGCGCTGGTAAAGCTGTGTGGGATGAACTACGGATCAGGGGTACAATCTACGGCCATCAGTACCGCTACCAGCTTTTGCAGGGTGCGGTTGTGCCTGGTGAGGGAGGGAACCTGGCCGTCTATGTGCCCAGACGAGCGACGATCAAAGGTTTTCGCAGTCGGGCCACGGCTACCGTTGGCACTGGCCGGCGCGGCTATATCCGCTCCACATTGCCAGAAAGACTCGTGAACCGAGGAGAACCCAACCGAGGCCAGCCGAATCGAGGTCGATAGATAACGGCGACTGAATCAACAGAGCCGCAGTTTTAGCGCGAGCACTGACGCGCGAAAACCTGCGGCTTTTTTCGTTGGTGGACAAATCATGCCAGAAGCCCGCGTATGGCCGATGCACGTTCAGGTGGGCTGCGACGCGGCCTTTCTCGCGCTGATTCTGGGCCTTGATGGCGATCCGGTCGTGGCTGCCGACTTCACCGGAATTACAGTCTGGGTCAAAGGTCAGAGACTGGCTAATCCGACAGTCAATAACGAGGTCGTTGCGACGAGCACCGTCACGGCGCTGGTGACCAATGACCCGCGGTGGCTGGACAACGTGCACGAGGCCAACGTCGGCCGCAACTTCGAGCACTTTCTGAGTCCGGCGGCGTTTCCTTCGGCGGACCATTACCGCGTCGAGTATACGTTCACGTTCGTCGGTGCGAGAAAAACAAAGTTGATCTTCGAGGGGCCGGCTCGAAGTTCAAACGCCTGAAAACAATGCGGGCAGGCTGGAGAATCGCCACACATGACGAGGACGGCGATGAGGGATAAAGCGATTTTGGAACTAATCCTAACCAGCTTCGCCTTTGCGTCCGCTGTGTCGCTGGGAAATCTGATTCGCTCCAATCGCAAGGTGGGTTGGAACTGGCTCGGCGTCGTGATGTCCAGCGGATTCGCCGGCGTGGGCGTGGCCTGCCTGTGGACGTTTTGGTACCCAGCGACCGACATGCGGTTTGTGATCGTCGTCAGCATCCTCGCCGGAACGGGAGGCATTTCGCTCTTGGACCTACTGCTAACCGCACTCACCAAGCGCGGTATCCAGGTCAAGGTGGACATTTCCCAGAAGACGCGCGATGACAAAGATAATTAAACAAATCGGCCGCAAGATCTTGTCCTGGATGATGCTGATCGGCGCCTTGTTTTTCGCGCTGATCTTCGCGGGGCAGCTCGAAGAGGAGCGGCAGGACAACGTGGCGCGGATGGATGCGCTGCCGGTAGCCGTGGTCACCTGCGACGAAGCGGGCGTCATCACTTTCGCTAACTACGAGGCCACGCGGATTCTTGGTTGGAGCAAGGCGGAACTGGAGGGTCGGCCGCTGAATTCCATCTTGCCACCTAGCATGAAGGATCGGCATACGAAGTCCCAGCACGATCTAATAGCTGCGCTCAAAAACAAGTCCGGAGATTGGCAAGTCACAAGCGACGTCCCAAACGGCGAAGCGTTCAATCGCTATGACGAGCTGGTGCGGTTGTCGATTCGCGTTCGGATGTTTTCGCGCGGCAACCGGCCGATCACGCAGGTGGCGATTCTCAAGGAGAAGGATGTTCCGCCAGTCCAACTCGAAGAGATTGGCAACAACCAGAAAGCCCAATAGATGGCTACGTACATCGATCCCCGTTCGATCCCCGCTTCCTTCATCCAGGCGGCCTCGATCGATCCCGCCACTGGCACGCAGGCCCCGCCGAATTTCGGCCAGCAGGCGCTGCCCCACATCTTCACCATCTCGGCCCGCTACGGTGTTTCGTCGCGCGCCTACCAGTGGGCCGATGAAGCCATGCGGCATAGCCCGGCTAACGCCGAGGCCATGCGGACCGAGTGCGGGATCATGGAATGCCTGGAAGCCCGCCAGCGGGCCACGGCGCTCCTCAAGTCGCATCTGGTGCCGGAGGACAAAAAGAACGCCAGGCAGAAGGAAATGTGCGCGCAGCTCACGGCGATCCTCGAGCGCACTAGTATGTTCCTCGACTTACGCAGGGCCCTGCTGGAGGCCATCTGGTACGGGCGTTATGCCACCGCGCATCAATTCGCCAAAGAACGCGTGGCCGGCAAGTGGCGGACCCTGATGCCCTACTGGGAGCCGCGGCACGGCGACAAGCTCGTCTTCCGCTTCGATGACCGGTCTTACCGCTTTGATCCGCATCAGATCGGCATTCGCGTCGGCGCGGGTTATCAGATCAGCCTGCCGTTCAAGGACGCGTGGGGCAATGAGCGGCGGAAGATCGAAGCCACCCAGTACGGCCTGGTGTACTGGTTTGACAAAAACGAGCGAAAGACGATCGCCATCCATAAACACATCATCGAAGACGGCCCGTTCAATGACCCGCAGCGGTCGGGATCGATTCACGGCGTCGGAGTCCGCGATCGCATCTATTGGACGTGGTACGGCATGCAGGAATGCTTGGCCCATCTCCTCGAGTACCTCGAGCGCACGGCGCTGGGTATCGAAATTTGGCGGTACCCGTTCGGCAATCCCCGCGCGGAGGCGGCCACCAAGGAAGCGGCCATCAATCGCGTGGGCGGGGCGAGGTCAGTCGTTCTCGTGCCAGTGCCGCCCGGCGAGAACGCAGACCTCTACGGCGTCGAGCACATCGAGCCCGGACTGGGCGGCGTCGATGCGCTGACCAACATCATTCAGAACTACTTCGCCCACAAGATCAAGCGATACATCCTCGGCCAGACGCTCACTAGCGAAGCGGAGGCCACCGGACTGGGCAGCGGCGTGGCTGACGCGCACATGGCTACATTCGCGGATATCGTGACCTACGATGCCCGCAAGCTCGAAGAAACCATTACCAAGGACATCGTGACTCCGCTGAAGGAATTCAACTTCCCGGGTGAGGACGATATCCAGATCCGCTTCGTGATCGACACCGAATCCGAGGAGTCGCACGAGAAATTAGAGGCGTTCGAAGGTGCCTGGAATATGGGCCTCAAGATCAAGGCCGAGGACATCTACGCGGTGATCGGCGCCAGCAAGCCCGGTGACGATGACGAGGTACTGGAGAATCCGGCGTTCATGCCGGGCGCCAACATGCTCGGGGGCCCAGGCGGACCCGGCGGCGGTCCTGGCGGGAAGCCACCATTTGGCGGCAATGGCAAAGGGAAGCCAGCAGCCAACGGCAATGGGAAGCCAAAAGACGACGAGGGCGAGTACGGACCGGAGGATAGCTACCGCAGCGTCGATCGCTATTTGTATCCCAGGCGGTCGCGGTATGGAACGCAGCCGCAATGCGGTAGTTTTCGCGAGGAGCTCGCCAAGGCGATGCGGCTGACGGATCAGACAAACCTTGACGGCGCAGTCCCCAGCGACGTAAATTGCTCACTGACATGAGGGCGACGTGGATCAGAAGGCCGCCAAGCACAACCAGGAAGCCGAGGACCGAGCGGTCGCCAAATTGCGGAAGCGAATTCGGCAGGAACTCGAAAACAACGAATACCACTTCGGCCGGATTTGCATCGAAGTTTTCACGCAAAATGGTCTAATCACTGGTAGCGAAGCACATGTCCGCGAAACAGAAAGATACCTGACCGAGAAAGCCGCCGGCTGAAGCTGCCATCCCAATAGGTACCGAACAACCGGAGCCTAGTCACCCACACAGTGACTAGGCTTTTTTTATGACCACCGGCATATCGATCTTGAAGCCCAGCGAAAACGAATCGCTCGAACAGTACACGGTTCGCGCTCACAAGATGCTGGCCCCCTCGGTCAAAAGCTGCGATCGGCGCAACGCGCTCATTCGCCGGTACTGGGCCAGGTTCCGTGGTCCCACCGAGGGCGAGCAGATTGCCCGCGAGTGTTTCGCGGCGGATAAGTATGAGCGGGTGCCGGACGTCTGTTGCTTCATGGAGCACGACGCTGCACAGCCCGATGGCAGCGTGAAGCGCTATGGCCTCAAGGAGCTGGCCAGCATCGTGCGGCACAACAATCGGCGCATCGAGGACAATGCCGCGTTCACCGCGATTTCCGACGGCCACACGTCGCCCATTGACGACCCGAACCCGCGTGACCCCGGTATCCTGGGCTTCGCCGGACCGTACCGCCTAGGCATGATCGGCCGTAAGCAGCCCAAGTGGGCGATCTTCCATGACGAGCATCAGCGAGTTGACGCCAAGCCGATCTTGAGTCAAAAGCCGCGCCGCAGCGTGGAGCTGCTGACTTACAAAGACACCGGCGAAATGTTCTTCGATCCGATCGCGGCCCTGGGCGCGGAAGCCCCGCGGCTGCCGCTACCAGTCCGCTTTTCGTCCGTGCGCCGAGGGGACGTCACCGTCGAGCGCTATAGTGCCGCTTCAGTCTTCGCTTTTCCCGGCGGCAGCAATACGTTCGTGAAGGGTGGCGAGCGCAACGACTGCCGCGGCAGTGCAAAGCCAGCCGCCAAAACCCGCTATCAGGAGAGTACGACCATGCTGTCGCCAGAGGATAAGGCCGAACTGCTGGATGCGATTTCCAGTCTGCCGCAGTTCAAGTTTCTGGATCAACTGATGAGCAGCCCCCAAGCCCAGGCGATGCTGGGCGGTGGCGAAGAGGAGGCTGCGCCAGTCGCACCCGTAGTGGGCGGCGACGAAGAGATTGACGTCGATCTGGGCGAGGACCTGGCCGGCGGCGATGCTGTGTTACCAGCGGCCGGCGCCGACGACGAGAAGCCTGGCAAGTACGCCATGCAGTACGGCGTCCGGCGCGGTGCGAATGGCAAGATCGAGGTCGAGCGCTATGCTGCGCTCGAGCGCAGCTACAAAAAGCTGCTAAGCGATCACGGCAAGCTCAACGGCGAAGTGCAGGAGATGCGTAAGGAAAACATCGACGCCAAGCGCACCACGCGGCTGCAGCAGTTGGCTGGCGACTATCCGCACATCGTTGATTTCGACGAAGAGGCGACCAAGACTCTGTACAGCCTGGGCGCCAGTATGAGCGATGCGGATTTCGAAACCCACATCGCCACCGTCGAGCGCTATGCGCAGCGGGCCGCGCCGGCCACGCGGCTGATCCCGATCGGCGAGCTGCCGCGGAAGAGTTCGATTGAACGGGCGGACTATTCCGCCAAGCGCAGTCAGCTCGCAGTCGACATCGCCACCCGCAGCGTGAATGGCGGCAAGGTCATGGACTGGGATGACGCATTGGCCGAGGCGGAGAAACAGCTGAAACAAACTGGCTAAGGGCCAGTTCACGATAGAGATCGCGACCGAACCACCGGAGCGGCGAGAACCATAAAGGTTGTCGCCGCTTTTTTATTTGACCAACAGGAGAACGCTAGATGCCTCTGCACAACCCGAGCTTTGTGGCCGAGATCGATCTTGGCTCCAGCTTGTTCGTGAAACATTCGGGCACGGGCAAGAATAACCAGGTAACCCTGGCCGTCGACGGAGATGCCCCGATCATCGGCGTGACGCACGAAGGCTCGCGCGAAGCGCCGATTCCCGGCGTTACGCCGCTTGTCGCAAAGGCAGGCGAAGCCGTCCGCGTGTACGGGCCCGGTGAGACCTGCGAAGTGATCGCTGGCGCAGCCGTCGCCGCTGGCAAGCATGTGATGGCCGACAGCGCAGGCAAGGCCATCGAGGCCACCGCCGGCAAGTATTACGGTGGCCGTGCTCTAACTGGCGCAGCGACCAGCGAAAAATTGCAAATCCAAGTCGAACCCGGCCAGCTCAACGCGTAGTTACTGGCAATTCACCAAGCCGTTTGGACTGAACCAATTCGGCGGCCGATTGCCGCCATACAACTCGGAGGACATGGGCAATGGCCGCTGGCACTTACGCTTATCCTGGTGGTAGCAACACCTATGTGAAAAATCCCGAAGCGACCGGGTATCTGAAAGTCGCCTTCTCCCGCAACCCCGATTCGTTCCCGCTCGCCGAGTACGCGCAGTACCGCAGCGTGTCGAAGGATCAGGGCTATTACCTGCAGATCAAAACCGAGCAGGCCGCGCGCTTGGTCGGCAAGAGCCTCAAGGATTACGTGTGGCCCGACGGTGCCGATCGCCCTCGGCGCAACAACGGCACTTCTCCCTTCCGGTTCGTCGATTACCGCACCGAGCGGTACGACTTCGACTTCCAGCTCGGCTACAAGGCCGAGCGGCAAGCTGACTGGAATATCAAGGACACCGAGTCCAACGTGCACGCGCAGCAGGCCATGACGGCCCGCACCGTTTCGATTGCCAACCTGCTGTCCACGACTGGCAATTGGGACGCGTCGCACGTGAAGGACGTGGCCACGATCGCCGGCAACCTGGGCTCGTGGGAGATTTCCACGACGGCCCGCGGCGATATCAAGCGCTCGATCAACTACGGCGTGCAGCTGATCCACCAGCATACGCTGGGGGTGGTCAAGAAGAAGAAAGACCTGCGGCTGGTGATGAACCCGGTCACCGCGCAGAGAGTCGGTGAATCGCAAGAGATCATCGACTACCTGAAAGGCAGCCCCGACGCCAAGGTGCAGCTGGGCATCGAGAGCGGTTCTTTGGAAACCTACGATGATTTCGGCATGCCGAAGTATCTCTACGGCGTCAAAGTGATCATCGAGGACACGGTGGTGGTCACCAGTGTGCGGGAAGCCACCACGACCGTGTACGACTACGCCATGGCGACCGGCGACATATTCCTCTTGTCGCGACCTGGCGGACTCGAGGCCAACGCAGCCAGTGGGCCCAGCTTCGCCACGGCGATGGTCTTTTTGTACGAGGAAATGACGGTCGAGACGAAAGACGACCCCGACAACCGCCGCGTGGAAGGCCACGTGGTGGATGACTTCGCGGGTGCGCTGACGGCCCCGGTGTCCGGCTTCTACTTCACGGGCACGACCGAGTAATCTCGGCCGCGCCCGAGTGGTGACAGAGAGTGGTGACGGATGGCAGCGTATGCGACCGCTTCTGATTTGGCAGCCAGGTACGACATCCGTATCTGGGGCCAGCTCATATCGGATGACGGCGCGGAGCTGAGTCGCTTCGACATGCTGGCCCACCCATTTGTGACGGTTGCGCTGGGCGACGCGGCCGGCGACACGGAATCGCACCTGCGTCGCACCGGCATGTATCTGCTGTCGGAGCTGACGGCGCTCACCGGCAATGCGCTCAATGAGCTGGTGAGCATCAACTGCGCGATTGCCATGGCCAAGATCGTGCAGCGCCGGCCTGGCAGCGGCTTGAAGGATTTTCGCGAAGCGGTGTTGGCCGATTACAGCCAGATCCTCAAGGACTTCCGCGACGGCCTGTTGACGTTTGGCCTCAGCCAGCATCAAGAGGCCAGTTTCGTGGAAGTCGCTGGGCCGACGTCGTTGCAGCTGGAAAACACCAACAGCCTGGCCAGTCGCATGGCCCCGCGGTACCTGCCCGATCCAGCCACCCGCCTACCATTTGATCGAGGCTGATTATGGCGCTCGTAGTCGTTAAGACTGGACTCGTGACGCTCAAGGCGGAGTTCTCCGCCGGCACGATCGTGGACGTGGGCCAGGCCGAGAATATGACCGAGGTCCGCGAGATCCCATTCTGGCACAACGTGCCTGGCGACGCGCATGGTGGCCCGGAAGGCCCTCCCATCGAGATTCAGTTCCTGGGCGCGATTGCCAAGATCCGCATCACCATGTCCAAGTGGGACACGACCCACGTGGCGACAATTCGCAAGTTCGCCGTGGCGACCCAGGGCACCATCCTGGCCGCCGAAGTCGGCACGTTGATGCTCGCCAACAAAACGTTCCGCATCATCCTGTCGGCGGTCAGCTTACCATTGCCACTCAACTTCCCCTGTGTGTTCCCGCGCGATCCGGTCGAGTACGCGGTCGGCACGAAGTACTCGGCGATGATGATCGAGTTCGAGGCCCACAAGCACCCCACCACCGAAGTGCTTTACAACGCGGTGACGACGCCCAGCTAATGTTTCACTTTCTGCGGCGCCTGTTCGGCAGGCGCGACAATCAGCGACGGCAACAGGCAGACGTGGATCTGCGAACACTTCCCGCGTTCGGGAAGATCGACGAATCGCACCGCGCCATCTTTCGTTACTGGGACGGCCTGCGAGAGCGCGCTGCGGATCCGCTCGAAATCTGGATGGCCATCGACAATGATCCCGAGTTCATTGGCGACAAGCATCCGCAGGCCGTGGACGATGGCGAATCCGAAGCCTCGCGGATCATGGGCGAGATGATTTGCCGGGCCTTCAAGGTCAAGGCGTTCGATGGATCGGCGGGACTGACGTTGCAGGAGCGACTGGCGCTGTGGTCCGTTTTCTGCGGCTACGCCGACGATCTAAAAAAAAGTACCAGCCCCTGGCCGACGCCGCCGCCTGCTACGGCTGCGACACCGCCCGGCTCTTCGAACGGGACTACCGCGCCTTCTTTGGTCTCTGGCTGAATCTTGGCCGCGGTGAAATCCGCCAGGCGAACCAAGTACGATCGGCGATCGAGGCGCAGGCCGGCGTGTTCTTCGGCAAACCATTAGACAGGGCGTGGTTCACGTGTACGACACTGGATGCCGCCAGGTCCCAGTTCGATTATGAGCGGCACATGACCGAAGTTGGTCGCTCGCAAAACGGGGAATGAGTTCATGCCACTACCGCTACTAGGAGCGATCGGCGGTGTGCTCGCCAGAGCGGCGGCCTCGACCGGATCCCGCCTGCTGACGGCTGAAGGACTGGCGGCGGCTCGGGCGAGCTTGGCTGGCGTGGCCCGGCAAGCAGCGGCTCGGGGAGCGGTCAGCGCCGAGGCTGGCGCAGCAAGAGGTGCATCGGCCACCGCCTCAGCAGCGTCCGGACCGGTGAGGGCGACGGGCCGAGTTTCCAAGACATTCGGTCAGGAAGTCACGCGCTCGGGCCTGCGGCGACCACGCGATGATCGCGGGCGGTTCGTGTCGCTCAATCAGCGCGGCGGCACCTACGATCCCCCCGATTCCTCCTATGGGCAGCCAGGCTATCAGCAGCAGCCACCACCCAAGCCAGGCCCAGCAGGGCCCCAGGGGCCAGGTGGATCGGCAGGTGGCACGGGGCCAGCCGGGCCACAGGGACCGAGCGCGCCGCCAGTCAAGCCCGGGCCAGCCGGGCCACAGGGACCGAGCGGCACAGGAGGCGGAGGGGGCGGGGGAAGCGGAGGTTCGGCCGGTGGTGGCAGTGGTGGCGGAAGCGGAGGCGGGGGAAGTGGCGGAGGCGGGCAAGGCCCAAGTTTTCGCGAGCTAATGAACGCCATTCGCATGGCCTCGGCGAACATCCTGAAACTCAACGAAGCAATTCGCCGCTTCACGCTTGGCCAGATTGCGAGTCAAAGTCATTTGGCCATGTACTCGCTCGCCCATTCCGAAGGCTTGGCCTCGCTGCAATACAAACGCATTCAGCGCGACATCGACCTGTCGAGCGCCACGGGCGGTAGCTTTCGATTTATGACGCAGGCTCAGAATCGCGCTGAGCAGGCTGAACAGCCATGGCGTGTGCTGGGAGCACAAATCAAAAACCTCGCGGCCGGCGGACTCACGCATGCCAGAAGCTATGTGATAGAGATCATCAATAAGTTGATCTTTTTAGAAAAGATCAACGAAATGCTCGTGAAGGTTCTTGAATACTTTGAAATCACTGGCGACAAGTTGATGTTCGACGCCTTGATGGAGCACATCGGCGAAATCGCCAAGGAGAGATCAAAGCCCCCCAAGGCGAAGATACCATGAGCACCACACTGACCTATAACGATGTGAGCATCACGTTTTGCGAAACGACGCGCTTCGATCAATCGTGTGAGTACGACGAGTCGAATACGGACCTTTTGTACCACCGTTTCAATATCGTGGTGCGCGGGCTCGTGCATGCCGACTCGGCTCACTTCGCCAACGTGTTCCCTGGCAGCTCATCGTCTTTCGCGACGGCAGCCGATCGGCACCGAGCCATAGAAGCCATGCTGATGCACCCGCGCGGCAATTTCCGCTATTCCATTGCCGGCGTTCCATTGGTCACGGCCACTGGCCTCCCCGCCGCGGCCAGCGATGAACTACCGCTCGACGTGGAGAATGGACCGAAACCCAAGGCCCTCCGCATCACGCACATCGCGGGCAGCAAGGTGTTCCGTGTGGAATTCGAGATCGACGTGTCGATCGTCCGCTGCGGCGCCGCGCAGTTTTCGCAAGGACAGCAGGATACTTTTGGCGCTACAACCAGCAGCAGCGTATTAAACAACCGCTGGTCGATGGAGGAAACTCGCGACGAGAAGTTTTTCAATCGGCGGACATGGGATGGAGTGCTGAGAGTCACGCATTCCGCGTACTGGCCGCACCTTTTCCGGCACCTTTGCGTGCCGAGCTTATCGCTGGAATACCGCCGCGTGACGCAGCGATTCGTGCAGTCAGCGGACGGACTCACCTTGCGATATACGATTGTCGACCAACAGAGCTGGCGCGCTCCGCCCTCGCCCGGTGTCGAGTGGGACGCGAAATACAGCGAGTCGATTTCACCCAGTAGCAACGGTTTGATCGGCTATTCCGGTTTTGATATTTCGATGAGCGGCGCGCCGGACTCGAATCAGCGCGGACTGCTATCGGCCTGCTACGCGGTGGTTTTCGCAAGGCTGGGAGATTTGCGCAAAACTTGGAGCCCCAGCCCTGGAGTGGCGCCGGTCGGCGTGTATCTCGAATCACTTCAAATCGTGCATTACGAAACCGAAAATCGTATCGACATGCGGGCCGTGATCGCACACCCCAACTCTTCATTTCCGACAGCGCTCAACGTCGCGACGGCACAGATGGGCCGACCGCTCATCTTGCCCAATTATGACGAGCGAGTGTGGCCAATGCCCAATCCCTATGGATCACCGGCCGGCATGTTCGCCACCTATCTACAGAGCCCGTGCGACGATGTACACGGCATGGTGGGCACAGCTTTTATTGTTCCGCAAGGCGAGCCGCCAAATCGAGATGATCAGCAGCATGGTGACGTCGAGTTCTTTGTGTCCTACGAACCACCCGATGATCCCACCAATGGCCTGACCGACCAGCAGGAAAACATTCAGTACCCCTACAACTATGTGGAGATCGACCAGCGATACCACACAGTTTATGGACACGTGCAGATTCCGTATTCATCGATTCCAGAGGACCTGACCAAGCCCACGTGCGTCATTGCCAGGCTGCACGCTCCAGTGTGCCGGCGAATACTGTCGATCATCGCCGAGCGAGTCGGGCACTGGCCAGCGATTCCGCCACCAGAGGATATGACCGATCACAATGGCATCAAAGAAGTGATCCTGGAGGCGCATATTCTGCCGGAAGTACCGGAACTGATGCCGGACGGCGTGCTGCGCAGGTGGCGAGCCCAGTGTAAATACACTTACGCCCTGGAAAGGCCACCGACGTTTCTGGAGTCGCTTCGCGCCGGTAGCTCACCGACCGACAAATCCACACCCTACACCAATCTGTTTCTGCCGAATTTCTTTTCCCGCACGCAAATGCAGTCTTTCAACGGGCCGGGACAATCGGGACAATAATTTGACAAGATGGGTGGACGGGGTGTCGAATAGCCTGTTATGTCGACATACCAGCCACCGCCGGAATTCCCTTTCCGTGGTTGCCAGTGCTTCTCGGCGGCATCCTGCTAGCTTCAGCCTCTGCGGTGTTTGTAACTGCGTCAAAACACTACGGCGGCAATGTCGTTACGCGCGTTTCGCAGCGACTAATGGATGGGCTTCAATCTGATCGGCCAGAAAGCGCAAAAGCCAGGGCATCCGCGATCAAAACTCTTTTGACGATGAAGCTCGACGGGCAAGGCTACCTTGGCGAGCGTCGAGTGGTCGGCCAAAAATGGCGATACGACGGGCCAGCCACGCTGGGCGGTCAGGATGCTGAGTTGTGGACGCTTACTATAGAGGCCCAGCTCGGTCGCAATCGCATCGTAGATCTCTCGCATCAATTTATGATCGTTGGGGATATTGCGGATACCGGATTTGGCGCCTTCATGGACTTTGCCGAAGCAATGGCGCAGGAGCACGAGCAAAACGCCAAAGAGTTTAATGAGAAGCAGGAAAGGCTGCGCCGTCAATACGGACGAGAAACCCCTGCCCCACGCTAGGTGCCTTCGTCGGCGGATCCAATGACTCTGGACGCAGCGGCACAGGCCTCGATAACCGCCTGCCGCTCCGCCGCAGGCATCCGCTTCAGGCCAGCGGACCAATTGCGTACACGCCGCCGAATCCTTTCCCGCTCTCGTCGGCCGAGGCCGACGAATCTGGTGTCATGGTACCGACGCGGTTCTGGATAGTTAAACCACACGGTTTCGGTGACTCGCCGGCCGGCGCGGTTCACTGTGGGAATGTCGGTCGATCGAGTGTCGCCCAATTCGTCGGCGTAGACGTCGGTCCGGTATCCACTAAGAGCCGCAGGGCATGGCAGCCGCAGAAACAGGCGGCACAGGCCTCGGTGTTGTTCCTCGGTCAGCTCGTGCTTGTAGTACCCTGAGCAGCCAAGATACGGCGGATCGAGGTAGACGAAGTGCTGCCTGAATGGGAAGCCGCCGAAAGTAGCGGCGGCACCAGGTTGACCAAAGAAGTAATCCGCCAGCCACGTAATCGCGTCGGCCCGAAACATTAGCCCGAGTCCTCTGCCGCTGGAAATGGCGTCAGGATCCAAATCGAGGCCGATTGTATGCGTCGCAGGCCTCTTGAGTCTGGCAATGGTGCCACGTCCCCAAAAGGCCTCGATATAGACGTCGTGCTCCGGCATCGCGGAGATAATCCGCTGCCAAACGCCGCTGCCGCCTTTGGTGCCTGCGATTTGCTTCATCCAGGAAGCGTCGCAGAAATATGCGGCGTTGTCAAGCTGCTCGCGCCGCGAAATTCGGCGACGGTGGCCATCACCTGCCGCCGAGTACTGCGACGCAGGATCCAATGGCACCGGCAGCCGCTCGTCGACCGCCGCTGCTATCGGCGTCCCTCGAGTGACGATTGAATCTGCGGCATGGCCGGCAACGTCTCCATTTTCCGCGTCGCGGACCGAGCCGCGTCTTTCGGCGGCAGCCGATCGAGCGACGGCCAATCTAGCGGCACGGCCGATCGGCTGAAGTTCGGTGGACTCAGCCCCGCAAACCAGCCATAATCGACGGCTGACACTGGCACCGAATCAACGGCCGCCGCATGACTCCTTGCGAGGACTTGTGCAGCGGCCTTTTTTGTTGGGCCGCGCGTGACCATCAACTTTACCCAATTCTTCGACCGCTTCCGAGAAATCTGCGATACCCTGATCGGCATTCACACTGCGCAGGGCACGACCATTCCGGCGCTGATCGATCTACTCCTGGCTGAATACGACACGGGCACGCTCGAGGGCAACCCGATCACCAACGGCGTGGTGACCGCCGGCCGGCAGAACGAGCGGCAGACACAATTGGCCTCCACGCTATTCCAATTGGCAAATGCCACGCTCCTGGAAGCCGTGAAGGCCGACATGCCATCGGCGGCCATTAGCTCCACGGCCGCTGTCACGGAGCTAATCCGGCAAATGCGAGTCGGGGCCGAGACTGTCAAGCGTAACGTGGTGGGAGGAACGCCAACGCCACCTGACACCAGCGCACCCACGCTAATCGTGAGCACGGTCGATACCCAAGGCCGTGCGCTCGAGCAAATCATCGCGGAAACGCTGGTCGGCACCGGACTCGTCAACGGCATCAATCTGAACCTCGCCGGCGCTATTTCGACCGCCAGCGTCCAGGAACACGACTGGCCGACTGGCAGCGCAATCTCGCGCAACCTGGCCGCAGTCCGCCCAGCCAATGGCCTGGTGGCTAATCCATCGTTCGACAATGAAGACGATCGCACGAATACGCCCGATGACTGGATCATCCACGTCGGCACGGTGACGACGACAGTGGGCGTGACGGATCCGGAAAAGCAGACCGTGGCCATTAGCGGTACGCCGACCACCGGCCATTACACGCTCTCCTGGACGCTCCTGGACGGCTCAGTGGTCACCACCAAGCCGCTGGTGTTCAATGCGGCAGGCGCTGACGTGCAGGCCGCCCTGGCGGCCCTGGAGGACCTGTCCGACGTCGCAGTCACCACGACTGGCACGAGTCCGAATTTCACCCACACGGTCACATTCAACGCGGTTCGGCCCGGCGGCGACCAGAATCCACTAACGAGCGCCAACAACTTCGACACGGGCACGATCACAATCGCCGAGATTCAAGTCGGCGGGCAGGGCGCGACCTGGAAGGCCATGGATCTGATCGGCAACGGCGCGCAGCTGCACACCATTCGCCAGCGCGTCAATCTGCGGGCCAACACGCAGTACGCGCTGTCCGTGCAGTTCAAGAAATTAACCGGCACCACGGGCGTCATCGAGGTCGAGCTGGTGGACGGACTCAATGCCGTGATCTCGGACGAGGCCGCGACCAACAACCGCCTGACAACGAATCTGACGGCTATATCTGATACCGCGTTCGCAGCCAAGACCGCGTTCTTCCGCACTCCCAACTTCCTGCCGACGATCACGTACTTGCAATTCCGCGCGTCAACTGCCATTTCGAACACGGGCCACCTGTACGTGGATGACTTGATCTTGACGCCAGCCGTGCAGCTTTACCGCGGCGGTCCCTATGCCGCGTTATTTGAAAACATTCGCGATCTGACGGTCGAGGACCGCTACACGCTGGCCATGACCAACGACCGCGCCGGGAAACTCCAGTCCTGGTTTGGACGGATCTTTGACAGAGCTGTCTTACCGTCGGCAGTGAGCGGCTCAGAAACAATCGCCGACTAAGACAGACGAGAGGAGAAACCCAAGTATGGCTACTCGCCGCTTGTCACTGCATGGTCTGCCCCTATCCGGGCCCAGCACCGGCCGGCCCAGAAAAGGCGGCATGGGGGCCACGTATTTCGACGAAACCGAGGGTCGGCTGCTGGTCTATGACGACCGCGCGCAAGCTTGGTTTTCGGCCGATGGAATTCCGCTGTGGAGCGAATCCGCGCCCCGTTATGTCAGCGATCACTTTGGCCTCAACACGCTCAGTACCCTTTGGACGGTGAATAAGGGCACTGACGCCCAAGCACTCGATCCGGTGATCGTGGCCAACGAGGGTAAGGTGCGGCTTGAAACGGGCAATGCCGGTACGGGTGTGGCCGCCGACGGCTCCTCGATGACCGGGCCCGTGGTCTACGAGGCCGAGGAGGGCAAGCTGTACTTCTCGACGCGGCTCAAGGTCGACGTCGCCCAGAAGATCGCCTTTTTCGTGGGCTTCACGGACGTGGCGGCTTCCACGCTGGAGATGCCGGCCACGCTGTCCGTTACCACGTTCACGACGACCGCCACGGATGCCGTCGGCTTCCTCTGGGATCCGGCAGCCACGACGGACACGCTCCGCGGCGTGGGTGTCGCCAATAATGTCGATGCCACGCATGCGGATCTCGGCGTGGCCATGGCCGATGAAACCTGGATCAACCTGCTGCTCAAGGTATCGATCGCCGGCAAGGCCAGTTTCTTCGTCAACGACAACTGGGTCGCTGACGTGTCCGCCGCGGTCACGGTGGGCATCGACCTGTGCCCGATCCTGGTGGCCGACACGCGGGAGGCAGTCACGCATAAGCTCGACGCGCAGTTTGCGCACGCGTCCTAGGCCCGCACGTCCGCGCCCCGCACGTCCGCGCCGCGAGTGAGCCGGGATCAGGTCCGCAGTGGCTGGCCCGGCTCACTTCTTACCGATCTGGCAGATATGGACATCGAATTCGGCACGCTCGACTCCCTGCTGACAGCGATTGAGAAGCGGCTGCAAGACAAACTGGCCCTTGATCAGGCCCGCTGCTTTATCAGCGACGCGATCATCCCGCCCGAGCTGCTCGACGAGTTCTGTGTCACGATTTCGTTTGGCGATGGGAAATTCGACGAAGCGTTGTTCGAGGGCGGCGGTCATTTGACGCTGGCCGAGCGCTGCTCCATCTACGTGGGAATCTTTCGAACTTACCGAGTCGACCGCAACGATCAATCCCGTCTGGCCATGATCAGCAAGGAAAAGGGACTCTTCGCGCGCGACAAGCGCAGCGTGCTACGGGCACTCTTGGTCGATGATCCTTCCGACACGCCCACCGCGCCATGGCAGCCCGTCTACAACAACCAGCAAATACTGCGCGATGATCTGTTGCCTGTGAGTTGCACGCGTCCCCAGCCCGCCGGGCCGGCCGATGGAGATCCGGACCACCTGTATATCGTGCTCACGTTCTCGGCCTACTTTGACTGGTCGCTGTGATGGACGGCATCTTTCTATCGCGGTTCCCGTTCGGCGGCAGCCAAGGGACAACGGTCCTTGCGCAGCTAGGCGAAGATCCGGACGAATATCCGCTCCTTATGGACCTTGATCGGCAACTGGCCAGCTTCCTGGAATCGAAACTGCCCCCATGGCCCGAGCCGCAGTTGGCCTACTGGGACCGCGACAGTCGCTGGGAGGATCCGCACGCGCCGCACCACTTCTGCAAGATCGCGCGGCCGAATTATCCACCCGCACCGCCAATCGCCATCAATCAATTGTGGTGGCCCACTGGCGCGTCACGATTTGCGCAGGGCCTGTTCGTGGCCGAAAAGGCGGTTGCCGACGACATCCTAAAGGGATCTGACTCAAGTGACGGACAAGTGCAGGCCTGGAGGCTCCGGATCCAATACAACGGCGTCAAGATCGAGCCTGTCGTCTACATCCTCGCTCCCCGACCCGTTGTGGAGCATAAAGACGGCGCGGAGCTGTTTCTACTGCCGATCGTGGATGAACGGTACTGGTGGCAGTGGCGGTTCTACGATTGCCGCAATTCGACCGCCACGGACTGGAATGAGCTGCTCGAGGAAGTTCACACAGAAATGACTAATGACTTCCCGGAGGATCATGCGATTGACTTTGGTGGCGAAGTGATCGACACCGACTACCTCAAACCCGATTTCGATCGGCTTAAACGATATGGACGACTGCCGATCGCAGCGCTCTTCGATGCCTTGGTGTGGTCGATTGGTCGCCGGGTTGTCGTGGCTCCGCAAAGCAACGCGGACATTCAGCTATTCACCGGTGCCGAGTGGTTTGGCATCCGCGACCCCACGACGCCTCTGGAATCCGAAGAGAACATCATCGCTGGCGGTTCGCACTCGCTCCATCCCTTGCCCAGACGAGTCATACTGCAAGCCCCAATGTCCGTGGCCCATGTGCGCGAAGCGGCGGATTATCAGATCAATGCCGACGTCAAGTGGTGGAATAGTTACACGGCGGCGAGCTGGTTTTCAGGCGCCGGGGCCAATAACCGCAGCCCGGAATTAGGCTCGCGATACTCAGTGATGACATCGGCCTGCGCCTTCAAAGCGACGAGGGCCACGGCGACCCCCGCCAATGAGACAGCATTACAGGCCCTAGCGGACCTCTTTGGCGAAGACTGGTTCGCCCACGTGCGGCGCCAGTTCGATGTGACCTTCCTGGGCCTGCGGGATTTGGAGCTGACCGGCTTCCATGATGGGCTGATCTTCAATCTCGGTGGTGAGCATCCAGTGCCGAGCTACGCGCTGGGCAGCGACGAGAGTCTCGTATGCACCTGGCGACGAGACTTTTACACCCGTGAGAGGTCGCTGCCGCCATCGTGCCTCATTCAGCACCAACTCAGCTTCGACGATTCGGACTGGGTGACCTCGCAACTGCGGTACGAAGCCACCAACAACACCGCCATCATCGCCATGGATGAATCCGGCTTGGTCACACTGCGGATCAACAAGGTTCTGTCCGCGAAAACCGTCACGGCGTTTTATGACTGGATCACCGTGGCCGCCAGTATTCCGCAGGATACCGAGTTGATCGTCGAATATTTCCCGGACCGCGGTGAGTGGGTCGTTGTCGATCACGGCTGCATCACGCCATGAACAAATCTCGCGTCTGCGAAGACTGCAACTGCGAAAGCTGCGTGATTGCCACCGACGCGTTTGATCGGGCCGATAGCACGGACCTGGGCGCTAATTGGCGCGAAGTCGCTGGTAGTTGGGAGATTCTCAGCGAAGAGTTGACCACCGCCAGCGCCGACGCGTTCGCGCGGCACCTTGTCCCGCATCCCGACGGCGAGTTTTTCGTCAAAGTGAGCGCGTTTGTTAAAGGCGCGGACGTCGGCGATCAACTGCGCGTGATGGGGCCGGTCTGGGGCGATGACGATTTCCTGTTCGTGGAGCTGACGATCGGCGCGGAATGCGGAACGCTCCAGCTCTTTCGCAGCGATGGCGGGGTGATCACCGAGTTGTCCGAGGCTACGGCCGTGTACGGGGCCGTGCCGGACAAGTTCCATTTGCTCTCGATTTGCTACCAGGAGCAAGGCAGCTACTATTCCGCGCCATCGCTACTGGTGGGCAAGGTACAAACCGCTTCCACTGGCGTGGGCACGATCACGCGCTGGATGGCCGCTTTTGTCGACCTGACTGGCGAAACTCCGGACGCGGATGGCGTCACGGGGGGAGTGGGGACTGGCGACCTCACGGCCGACGCCTACTTCGATGACTTCCGCATCGAGAAGGCCAAGTCGACACTGCATCCAGAGTGTCCCGATTGCCCGCTGTGCATCGTACAAGAAGACCTCTTTCAAACCCTGGATCTGTCCTGCGAATGGGACATATTGAGCGGCACGTGGACCACTGGGTCTGGTTCGGGGGCACTCACCTGCACCGCCAGCGGCACAATTATCTCGGAAGTACTACATCCCTACGATGACCACTGGTGGCTGTCGGTCGGTGTGAATTCGGCTGCAGCTGGGGATACCGTCCGCATCCTCGCCGACTACAACCCAGTGGACGGCAGCTGCATCTACGCGGAAATGGTGTTTGGCAACCTCGGCCCGGTGTCGCTGAAATTCTTCGATGGATCGAGCACGACGACTTTGGCCACATCGGCTGCTGTCGTCACGTCACCAACCGGCCTCAGGTTGATTCTCGATGGCGGCGTAGCCGTCCTGGAATCAGGTGTCGCCACATCCATCCAGGCCCTGTATGCCGTCCGCGGGTATCGTCACAGTGGCATCACCGTGATCGCGCAAGCGACGGTATCGCTTGGCGCGTGGCTGCACGGCATTAACAGCTGGGATCTACAGCCGGACTGCTACGGCCGGCTCGCGCTCAGCTGCGACGTGTGCGAGGATAGCTCAGTCGCTCCGCAGCACTTAGTGGAACTAACTGGCACATGGACGGATATCCCGATGACGGGAAATTGTAGTGATTGCACTCGCATGAACAATAAAGGGGTAATCGTTCGCCCGTTCGTTGCAAGCGAGCAAAGGCCAAGCTGTCATTACAACAGCACGCTCGCCCCCAACACGGTGAATCCATGCATTCAATTTTTTACCTTCGCGAACCCTCCCCCACCAGCTCTTGACGACGAGTGGCCGCTCTTGCTCGATCCGCCTTTTGGTGATCAGAACTGTTTTCCATTGACCGTGGAGCTCAGCTTCGTAAAGGTCGGTGCAAACTATATCATTCGGCTCAAAGTCTGGCTCTGCGGTGGACCCGAACAGGAATGGGTATTTGAGAAGAACTACGGCACCACCAAACCTAAGTGCCTGCTGCTATCGGAAGAGGCGCTGACATTGGTATCTTCAAACACGGCAAACAACCGCTGCGGGTGGAATAGCCCAGGCGTTTTGATATCGGCGATTTACTGATGCCCAAGATCAAGAAATACTGGCGCTGCCACCGCTGCGGAACGACCTGCCCTATCAAGGAAGGACAAACCATCCACTGCTCGTGCGGGGCCTCGTCCGCCAATCCGGAGGCCAAGCAGCCGACCAGAAAGCCCGTGACAATGGCGGCCTGCATTCATCGCGGCAAAGTGCTGCGGCTTGAAGAGTGCTTGCCATGCCGAGGCGCCGTGCAAATGAAAATCTTCGCCTGTGATCTGCACGGAGAATGCTCGCTGGCGACCGGGTCCTCGGTGCGATGCTGCGTGAGCTGTGGAGATTATTTGTCCGAAAGACTTCCCGATTCAGCGGCGGAATCGTCTCCTGTCATCGGGATGAACGAGCAACTCGCCCTGTCGCTCATGAAGGCGCCCAGCGATCATCGGCCTGGAATTTGGCGCGGGGGAGTGCTCCAAATATGGACCACAAGGACCTGTGACAAATCGTGTTTTGCCTGCACTCAGGGCAGCAACCTGGCCGGCAAGCCGGGCATGATCACACCTGAGCAGTTCGAGCAAGCCTGTATAAGTCTCTGGGGATACTTCGGCGTTGTGGGAATGTTTGGAGGAAACCCAGCCAGTCATCCTCAATTCGACGTGTTGTGCGAAATCATGAGGATGCACATTCCATACGAGCAGCGCGGACTCTGGTGCAATAACTTGATGGGTAAAGGTGCAATTGCGCGCGCGACGTTCAACCCGGAAGTCTCGAATCTCAATGTGCATCTCGATCAAAACGCGTATGACGAGTTCTTGCGGGACTGGCCGGAAGCCAAGCCGTTTGGGCTGCACGAAGACTCGCGGCACTCTCCTCCCTACGTCGCGATGCAGGATGTGGTGCCTGATGAAGCCGATAGATGGAATCTGATAGCAGGCTGCGACATCAACAAGAACTGGTCGGCAATGATCGGCGTGTTTCGCGGCCAGCTACGGGCGTGGTTTTGTGAAATTGCCGGCGCGCAGTCGATGCTCCATCAACACGAAGACTTCTACCCGGATACTGGCGTTCGCGTTGTTCCAGGCTGGTGGAAACAAAAGATGCCGGCTTTCGCCGGTCAGGCTCGCAAGCATTGCCATGAGTGCGGCATACCTTTGAAGGGCCGCGGATCTCTGGCAGTCGGCGGAACGGCCGAGCAGGTCAGTAGGACTCACGAATTGGTCCACCGGACTAAAACGAAGGGCAGAGAAGTGCAATTAGTCCACCTGCGCAGCGAACTCGGCGAGCCCCTCGATCGAGTCACGGATTACGTTGAAAATGCTCGACTCTAAGTACATTTTTGTGCACCCAGTTCGCACGCGCGGAACGACCATCAACGATATCGTCTTCGAACTGGACCCAGTGGGGTGTCGGATTTCATGGCAGACAAGATGCCGCGACTGGACGGTCGATGAACTACGTTTCTTCCTGCTCGACGCGCGGGTGACGTTCATTCACAATCACGCCGGAAACTGGTCGGAGAAAACGGCCGGATGGTTCCGCGATCGCGGATGGAGGATGATGCTTTCGGTGCGCAGCGTGCCGGACCAATTGTGTTCCATTTGGTATGCATACATCGACGTTCAGAAATCACTGACGCTGGAGCAATTCATTCGCGACATGGCGCAGGGCGGCAATGTGCAGTCTTTCCAGTGGCAGATTCCGGCCTGGGCCATGGACGCTGACGTCGTGATCGCCGATCCTGTCCAAGATCTGCAGAATCTGTTTGGCGTTCCATTCTCGAACCGGCGGCAGAACGGCTCGATCAATCCCGGTTGGAACAAAGTTGTTGAGTGGGAATTGGTTTCAAAGGACACGATCGACCTGGTGGAGTCCTGCGAATATCAACAAAGGTATCTTCAATGCCTGACGCGATCGGGTGCGGCTGTGTAAATGTGATCGATCCCCAGTGGCAGGTTCTGCGCAATCAGAGCAAGTGCGACTTCCACAAGGCTCATATGCGAGCGCCGAAGGATTTGGACGCATCTTATTATGAAGAATTGGGTACCCTGCAAAATCCAAACGCACATATCATCGAGTTTCAGGATGCGTTTGAAGAACTGGAAAGGCTGCTGCCTGATGGAGCCGGCAGAATCGCATTGGAAGTTGGCTGCGGTGCCAGCAGATATGTGCCCATGTTCATCGCTCATCGGTATCGTTATCTGGGTATCGACCCAAGTCGCTGGGCATGCGAATGGGTGCGATCGCAACCAAGCCAAACGCCTGTTCTTTCACTGGCAATGGGCCTAGAACAATTCTCCCCAGAACCAAGTCAATTCGCCGTCATATTGGCCGCGCATGTCGCCGAGCACTTGGAACATGCCCCCGAGCAAATTGAGCGGATGCGCGACTGGTTGTTGCCTGGTGGCAGGCTATACCTGATTGTGCCCGATGGGCGAGACGATCCATGGAACCCGGATCACCTGTGGTTTTTCGAACCGGATTCATTAAAGACGATGCTCGACCAAATTGGATATGCTGACATCCGACTAACGTCACGCAGGCATGTCGAACGCGAGAGGTTTATTTATTGCTGCGCGGTGAAGCCATGAACGTGCGTGGATTGGTCGTATGTGTCCAGTACGACGACATTTTGTCGATCACCTTGCCGCGAAACATGCAACACCTGGACGACTGTCTCGTTGTCACGTCGCCAGCTGACAAAGATACGCAGCGGCTGGCCGATTCGCTCGGGGCCAAGTGGTTTGCAACCGATGCTTTCTATCGCAACAGCGCTCGTCTGAATAAAGGCTTGGCGATCGAACAGGCATTTGACGCGCTGGGCCACGGTTGGATTCTCATTTGGGATGCCGACATTTTGCTTCCATTCAGCCTACCGGATTTTCAGCCACGACTGGGCTGTCTCTACACGGCGCGGCGACGCATCCTCACCGACTATTCGCAGTGGCGATCACATTTGGTCGACTGGTCCGGTTTGCCGCTGCGCCCTGAGAATCACTTTTACGGGTACTTCCAGTTGTTCCATGCCGATGATCCGGTTTTGAAATCCAGGCCATGGTACGGCATCGATTACACGCACGCCGGCGGCGGAGACGACGTGTTTCAAAAGCGCTGGCCGGCAAACCGCAAACTGCGGCCACCTTTTGAAGTGCTGCACCTGGGGCCTTGTGATGCCAATTGGTTTGGCCGAGTGACGCCGCGGCTCGATGGCGCCACGATCGAGGCAGCCAGTGAAAGACGGCGGACGATGCAGACTTATTTACGATCCAAAGGCTGGGGTTAGTTACCGCTCCGCTTCCGAATGCTTCTCAGCGGATACTCCAAGATTGACTCGACCGCTTGCTCCAAGAAATCCTGGAAGCCGCTGCCGCCTTCCTCGAACTTACGCATCGCCCACGTGATCCAGATTCGCTGCGCCGGCGGTATCGTCGCCCAGCAATCCAGGCACACCTGTTCCTCTTCGTCGTCACGAATCGAGTGGCCCTCGCCCGATTGGAATTCTTTGGCGCAGACCCAGCACTTGTGCAGGATCGTGAGAAAGTCGCCGTCGTCGCGGGAGAGGTTACGCATGACGACTCCGTTCGCGAGTTTCGGCGTTACCCTGCGGCAGAGTCTTCTGTCGAGCAAAGCCAATCGATATTTGCGCCTGCGCCATTACCGGGTCGCTATCGCGATGCTGAAAATGGGCGTTAACCTCACTGACGTAGGACGTCTCCCGCTTTTTCGCTTTACCTAGCGTACTCTAGCCGTTACGATTGGGGGATGCAAGTTTTGGAAGCCGCCAATTTCATCGAAAACCTGAAGTCGCAAACGGCCGAGTACGGCGATATCTCTCGACTGGCCGAGCATTTAGACATTCATCGAGTGCAGATGAGTCGTCTCGTAAATAACCGAGCGAAACTCGATTTAGACCAAGCTGAGAAGATCGCCAACTTTCTGGGATTCCAATTGGCGCAGATGCTGCTGCCTCCAGAAAAATTTCAGAAAATTGCGAAACTAGCCAAAACAGCTATTGTAAACCGTATCTAATCAGTTACGATTGCCGATGTCACGATACATCGGCTTCTAAACACCGCTGAGCGGCTGAAGAAGCCCAACAAAACTCAGCGGCGTTTCTTTGCGGTTCTTCCGCACCAAACGCTGCCCTTCCGAAAGGAAATCGGCCCATGTTGGTGCTGGCGCTAACCGCTCGAAATCAAATCCACATCAGCGTCCACGGCACCCCCGTTGTGCTCTCGCTGGTCGACGTCCGTGATCACGGCCACAAGGCCAGAATCGGCATCGAGGGGCCACCCTGTGTGAAAATCACCCGCTCCGACGCTGGCGGCGTGGACAAGTACCAGCCGGGGCACCCCAGTAATCCTTTCGACCCAATGCAGGATGAATCGATCCTGCACGGGCTCCTGCGCGCCGCCACGGATCAACTATCGGACGTCCGCTGGCTACAAGGATGGACCATTGCGTTCTGGTGGGACGGCGTCGCGGAGCCTTTCTCGTGCGTGCGCGATCGGGAGTCAATCGTCTGGGGCCCGGAGTATCCAGAAGAGGGCGTGGTGATTTACCGCGCGAGCCTCCAGTCGCAGGAGAAAAGCCATGCCAGCTAGCACCACCACAGCAACCAAATTCTACGCCCGCGACCGAGGCCAGTGGCGGATGAAGCCGCAGGGCAACCGCTCGCAGCTCGACCTGTTCGACTCCGAGGGTGATCAGGCGACGCTCGAGGAGTTCTTCCGCGACACGGTGGAGCGCGTGGTGCTCCACATGCCCAAGAATTGGCGGGACGCGCTGCCGTACATCCACTGCGAGACGGTGGACTACGGGCCGGAGGAGCCGGTCACGGTGAACCTGCCGACGCACCTGCTCACCTGGAGTGACTGGGTCCTGGAAGAGTGCGTCCGATTCAATCCCACCCTGCGCTATCGGCGGCCGGATGGCATCGCCGCCTGGTGCTGGTCTCCGGAAGTGAGGTAGAGCCATGTCGACTGCAAAATTTTTCCGCATCCGTTTTGACTCAATGCCGCAGATTGTCGAGTCGTCGTCGCAATATCTCAAGCTGGTCGTTCCCGCCGCCTGGACGGACGCCGACATCCTCTGGTTCGCCGAGGATGAGGAGGCATGCCCCACCGTCAACGGCTGGCAGATCAGGCGTGACGAGAGCTACCGCAGGCCGTGCAGGCTGCATGACGGACTGGTGAGCGTTTTCGTGGATGCCCCGATCGCGGTGCGTATTGTGGAGTAATTGCCATGACATTCGAAGAGTTTCAGGCCGAAGTATCCGCCATCGTTCGCAGCGTCAACCCCAGCGTCAGCTGGTCGGTTTACGTCGAGGCCGAGTCTTGGGGCGGCCGCGATCCAGTGCCGCGTTACCGCGTGTGGACGGCCTCGGCGCTATTCGGCGGCGAACACGGCAGGTCCTTTATTCACGGCGATCCCCAGATTGTCCTTGACGAGCTGCGCGGGGCGGCGCGGCAAGCGAGCGACGAGTTTCGGCGGGAAGTGGCCGAGGCGATGTATGCGCCGACGGAAGGAGCCTGCGCGTGATGTTCACCGCCTTCATCATCGCGAATCTGGTCGGTGCGCTGATCGTCAACGGAAAGCAGTGGGTGGACCAATGAACTCGATCGTCTTCTTCGATCTGGAAACCGGCGGATTGTCGCCGGAGAGTCATCCAATCATCCAGCTCGCCGCCGCTGCCGTTGACTGGCGCACGCTGGAAGTGCTCGACGAGCTGGAAGTCAAGCTGCTGTTCGACGAGTCGCAGTGCACCGAAGAGGCCCTGCGGATCAACTCCTACGATGCCGCCGTCTGGCGCGAGCAGGCCATTCCATCCAGTGACGCCGCCTTGGCCTTCGCCGATCTACTCCGCGCTCACGCGCACGTCGGCTGCATTTCGGCGCGTGGCAAACCGTACTACGTCGCGCAAATGGCGGCCTACTGCGCGGACTTCGATATGTCCTTCCTTCGCGCGTGGTTCGACCGCGAGAATCAATTCTTGCCGGCTGCGTTCCGTCCGCTGTGCGTGATGCAGCGGGCGCAGTGGCACTGCCTGGAGAGCGGCGAGCGGCCAGCGGATTTCAAACTGACCACTGTCGCCGAGTTTTTCGGCCTCGTAACTGCCGGTGCGCATGACGCCAGCATCGATAACAGGCGGCAGATCGCGATCTACCGCAAGCTGCGCGCAGCGTCGCGCAAGGAGGCGGTCGCGTGACGAACATCGTTGTTGCCAAAGCATCGACGTGCAACGACCTGTTGCCCGCCGTCGAGGACGTGCACATTGCGATCACTGCGGAAGTGCCGGACTACTTCACTGGCGATGATTGGGAGTATCAGTGCCGGCAATTCCACATCGATCAGGCGAACATCCTGGCGCACGCGCTCATTCGGACCCTGCCGGGAGGGACGCTCGATCAATTGGTAGTCGCGTTGCTGAAGCACAAAGCCAGCGTGCTGCGCGTGCCAAGTTTCAATCAGCCGGAGAAGGCGCCGCAATGAACAAAACAGAACCATGCAACGGGTTGCCGGCCTACGTCCGAGACAGCATGCGGCGATTCGCTGTGGCGCTGGCGCATTTCTGGATCGTTCAATTCTCTGCGCACTGCGGCCAACCGCCTCCGGACGCCAAATGGGTTTCGTGGGTTTACAAGCGAGACATCGGCTTTGAACCGCTGCATGGCAAGCGAATCAAGGTCACGATCGAGCTGGAGGATGATCCAACATGAGCTCCAGCGTACTGTCTAAGCGATGCGAAACATGCGGCAACGTCTTCGTTAAGGCGAAGTGCTACAACCGCACGCAATGGGCGAAGCGTAGATATTGCTGTCGCCAATGTGCGCCCACGCGATTCACCAAAGGCGCGAACCATGGATTCAAGCACGGTGGAGTCGGGACGCGGCTCTATCGGATCTGGGCCTGCATGCGACAGCGATGCTATTGCAAGTCGACTCCAGGATACGCCAAGTGCGGCGCTCTCGGTGCTCGTATTTGTGATGAGTGGCACGATTTCTCCGTCTTTCGCGAATGGTCCCTGTCACATGGATACGCCGATGATTTAACGATCGATCGCTATCCAAATCAGGTCGGTCATTACGAACCATCTAATTGCCGCTGGGCGACAGCGCTGCAGCAGGCTCACAACACCAGAGGCTGGAAAACGAGAGTCTCCCGATTCAAGGGCGTAACTCGCATTCCAGGTGCTCGCAAGAAGAAGTGGCGCGCGCAGATCAGCGCAAATGGCACGATGAGGCATCTTGGCTGCTATCCAACGGAAGAATCCGCCGCTCGTGCATACGACAAAGCCGCGAAGGAGCTTTACGGCGACACGTTCTTTAATTTCCCCGAGGAAGTCAATGAGCCAGTTAACGTTTGACAATCATGAAGATTGGTTGGCGGCTCGCCGGCGCTTTATTGGCTCCAGTGATGCACCAGCAATTCTCGGGTATGGGTACGCGAACCAATCGAAGATGTCCGTATATGCGGACAAGACGTGCGAGGCTGACGCGCGATTCTCAAAATCTACGCAAGCGCGATTGGATCTAGGAAAAATCGGGGAGCGATTTGTTCTTGCCGTGTTTGAGCAAGAGACTGGATTCCCTGTCATCACCAATGAGAAGCCGACAATCTGCGTCCATGACGAATTGAATTATGTGGCGGCAAGCGTAGATGCCTACACCGAGCCAGCGCCGGGCGTGCGCCGTATCGTTGAGGCAAAAATGGTCATGAATCGAGAAGCATGGAGCGAGTGGGATGGAAACAATCCTCCGCTCAAACACTCGATTCAAGTTCAGCACCAATTATTTTGCGCTGGCCTCAGTCGCGGTTATCTCGTCGGCTGGACCGGTGACCAGGTGCGGATCTTCGAGATCGATCGGCACGAAGAGTTTATCCAAACGCTGCGCAAGCACATTGACGACTTTTGGTGGAACCACGTTGTGCCGCGCATCCCGCCCACCGTGGACGGAAGTGAGGCAACAAAGGCCGCAATTTACAGGATGTTTCCTCAGAGTGGCGATTATGCAATCGCACTCGGAGTGGCAGATGAGGAAGTTCTAGAGCGTTATGAACAAGTCAGGTCCCAGATCAAAGAACTAGAAGCGACTGAACTGGAATTAGGCAACCGCCTGCGCATGAAGTTAGGCGATGCGTCCTACGGTATTTCCCCAAATGGTCGCTGTATTTCATGGAAGACAGTGCCAGTTCGAGAGCACATGGTGAAAGCGCGTATTGATCGCAGGCTGCTGCTGCACAAGTCGCTACCGAAGGGCGTGAATATCGTGTTGAAAGCAGTGTCCGCCGCATCGTGACATCCGGAGTAACAAACGTGATTCTAAACAAGAGCGGCAACCTACGAGGTATTACGCATGGCGAATCTAGAACGCGACTGTTTCAGGCCTGGAATGCCATGAAAAAGCGGTGCTACTGCAAGAGCAATACGACCTATCGAAACTACGGAGCGCGCGGAATTTCTGTCTGCCAGGAATGGCGAGACTCTTACGAGGCTTTCCGCGACTGGGCATTGGCCAATGGTTACCGCGATGATCTTGAATTGGATCGTCGAGATAACAACGGCAACTACGAACCGTCAAATTGCCGCTGGGCCACTCGAAGACAGCAAATGGCGAACACCAGACCTCGCAAGGGGCTCAGCTCACAGTTTAAGGGCGTTAGCTGGAGCAAGGCCGTAAACAAATGGCGGGCGCAAATACGCATTAATGGAGCAACAGCCCATCTAGGCGTTTTTGCATCTGAAGAAGAGGCGGCGCGTACCTATGACAAAGCTGCCTATGAAGCACATCGCGATTTTGCCCATCTTAATTTTCCAACTGAAAGGTATTGACCATGGCTACCGCAACAGAAGAACCGAAAACCACCGCTCTAACCACGGCCCAGCCGCCGGCATTCCGCAGCGTGGCCGAGTACATCCAGGCCATGGCGACCAGCGACCCGCAGACAGCGCTGGCCATCGCGATCTCCGAGCAGCGCCGCGCTGAATCCTTGGCCGTGCGGCTGCGCGAAGAAAACAAGGCCATGTCGGACGTGGAGTTCGACAAGGAGGGCCGCATTGTCCGCGCCAGCATGCTGGGCCTGATGGGTCTGGCCAAGTTCTACGCCGACAGCCAGATCATCCCGGAGCACTTCCGCAAACGGCCGGCGGATTGTTTCATCGCCTGTCAATTGGCGTATCGCCTGGGCGCTGAACCGCTGATGGTCATGCAATCGACGTATATCGTGCACGGCAAGTGCGGGTTCGAGGGAAAGTTCGTGACGGCCTTGTTGAACACGTCCGGCCGCATCAAGGGGCGCGTGCGGTACAAGCTCGAAGGAGAGGGCAGGGATCGCAAGTGCACGGCCTATGCCACCGACGCGGTCAGTGGAGAGGAAGTGTTCGCCGAGGTCTCCTGGGCGATGGTGGAGGCGGAAGGCTGGCACCTGGAAAAGAAAACGCAGAAGTCCAAGTGGGTCACGCTTCCCGACCTGATGTTCCATTATCGCGCCGCCACGTTCCTTGCACGCATTCATTACCCCGAAGTGCTCATGGGCATGCGGACGATGGACGAGATCGAGGATGAACCGATGGCGGTCGAGACCGATCCGCAGCCTCGCACGCTGACCGAGTTGACCAAGCGGCTGACGGGTGTGGACGTCGCCGATCAAGCTGACGAAGGATTCGGCGAGACCGTCGAGCAAGCGGAAGTAGCGACGTCAGATAAGCCCGATCTGTCCAAGCCCAACGGCAACGCCAATCACGTCACCGATTCCAGCCAGTGGCGCAAGTTGGACCTGCCACCGGGCGCGCTGGAGATCCTTGAAGCGGCCGTGAGCGCCGGCGACTCGTCCAAGGTGCAATCGTTGTGCATCGACGGGATTCAGTCCGCGAAGGACAACGAGTATTTGGCGGCGGCTTTTCAGACTGCGATGGATAGCGCGAAAGAGGAGATTCGGCGGAAGGAAATGGACAGCGGCAAGGAAGCGAAGAAGGGGAAGAAGCAAGGCAGCCTCGTGGAATAGCCGCCATCGCATGGGCGGCAACCTGGAGCATGTCGGCTAACGACCGTGACCTCCTTTAGTGCGCGCTGTGAAGGCGAGGGAGTTGTGATTTATGGCGAAGACTAACACCGTCCGCTGCCCGCGTTGCAACCGGCCGCAGAAGAAAAGCACGCGCGATGGGGCGTATTACTGGTGCGACCACTGCAAGGGGCAATTCGATTCAGAGGGAGACGATGGGGGAGACTACTTCGCCGACCCGAGCAAGCGATTGGAGTTGGCGGAGGAGCGGCAGAAGCGGGCCAAGGAGCGGGGCCGCAGGCGATGAGGCATACCGAGCTTGTGCGTAGCCGCCTGCGCCGACATCGGTATCAAACTGGAAAGGCGACGCTAACCCAGGATGAGGGAATTATGAGCACAGCGAAAACAACCCCATCGGTTCGCCTTGTTGGTAGCGACCTGTCATCAACAAAGGTACCGCACAAAAAGCTCCGATTCCAAGGCAAGACGTATTACCTCGCGCAATATCCAGAGGGCGATTACTGCATCCACGTCGATCATGGACGCGGCGGCGGATATGGGGATTCGAACGTCGGATTCCTCCTGGAAGATGGAACGATTGAAGTCGTGCGCGGTCCCTTTCACTGCGGCGGCGTGTTTGACATGGGAGTCTCTGAGAAGCTCGCGGAGGCTACCGGGATCGCGTCCATTGCCAACAAAGCCACGCGACTGATTGTCGGCGAATACCTTGAGTCGTACCGCGTCGAGCCAAAGCGGATCGTGTTTGAGGAAGTGGAGTGGCAGCTAGGCGACTGGCGCGATCGCGTTCGTCCGGAGTGGACTGGACTGACCATCGGGATCATTACTCGTTGCGGAATAAGGTACGTGAAACCATGAGCACAGTGAAAACCATTGAAGTCGTTGACTGCGGCCCCGTAGCGCACGTTTCCATTCCCATTCCCGAACAAGGTGGCGTAGTGGTCCTGCGCGGCCGCAACGGGGCCGGCAAAAGCGAAACCCTCCGGGCCATCGACTCGCTGGTGACCGGCCGCG
>Ga0209640_10000357_pt1 | contig 34894 bp, 29 predicted proteins | sample RifCSP10_1_FD_184018 | JGI IMG/M metagenome (GOLD analysis project Ga0209640, IMG submission 184018) | Soil microbial communities from Rifle, Colorado - Rifle CSP2_sed 10_1 (SPAdes) (version 2) | ecosystem: Environmental > Terrestrial > Deep subsurface > Rock core/Sediment | place: Rifle... | reverse complement strand
GTCGTCTACATGCGAGGAACGGAGAAGCGCGAGACTACGCTGACGCCGGCGGGACGGAAGTGAACTTCAAGTGAACCTGTAGTTCACACTTCTCGGTTCTCTGTTCTCGGTTCGTGTTCACGTTCAGGTTCGAACCCTGGCGAATCGCAGCGGTTGCTCCCGGCGGCTCAGGGCGAACGCCGAACCCCGAACACGAACAAAGAACCGAACATGAATCTGAACACGAACCGAGAACAGAGAACCGAGAAGTGTGAACTGCAGTACAGATTACTTGGTGACGTCCCCATCGATCCTGGCGATCTTCTCGCCCTCATCCGACAGGATCTCTTCCGCCTCTTCCGTCGCCGCATCGGCCTCGACGGGCCCTTCGATGCGAGCCCAGATGAAGGCGACAATGAAAATGATGACCACCAGGCCGAGCGAGAGCCATTTCGGGATCTCGAATGCGACGAAGCCGGCGTCGTGCATGTACTCCAGCAACAGCTTGATGCCCACCCAGGCAATGATGACAAAGGCCCCGTCGACGAGCGGAGGGTACCGGTGTACCAGCACGAGGAGCTGTCCGATCACCAGGCGCATCGCAATCACGCCCAGGATCCCGCCTGTGACAATCACCCACGTCTCGTTGGTGATCGCGACGGCGACGAGGATGGAGTCGATGGCAAAGACGATGTCGGTCAGCTCGACCTTGACCACAGTGGACCAGAAGGGGCTCATCCCGAGCCAGGAGTTGGCCGGCTTGGGCTTGCGGCGCGTCGCCGCGTCCTCTGACCCGCTGAAATGGCGGTACGGGAGCCAGAGCAGATAGGCGGCGCCGATGAGCATCACGACCTGGATCTTGATCAGGTAGACCGCCAGGAGAATGGCCGCGATGCGAAAGGCGAACGCGCCGACGATGCCGTAGCGAAGGGCCTTTCGTTGTTGGCGCTTGGGAAGACCCAGAACGAGGACGGCGAGGACCATCGCATTGTCGGCGCTCAGCAGGCCCTCGAGCAAGACCAGCAGCGCGACGGTCAGGAGATTGGAGACAGCGGCGTCCAAGAGAGTGGAACGATCCTATCCCAACGCTTGCGCGGAGCCGGCGCCAAAGTTGACATGAATCGTGTCAAGATCTAGACTCGTACCGTATCAACTTTCCGGATCGACCGGGGAGATCGAGCGAGGACATGGCCCTCGAACCCGAGCTGTACTTCATCAGCATGGCGGCGGAGATGCTGGGGATGCATCCCCAGACGCTGCGGAAATACGAGCGCCTCGGGCTGATTCAGCCCAGCCGCTCGATCGGGAGCATGCGTCTCTACGCGCGCGCGGAACTCGAAAGACTGCGGCTCATCAAGCAGTTGGTCGACGGCCATGGGATCAATCTCGCGGGGGTCCAGCGCCTGCTGGCTGTGGCAGAAGTGATGCAACGGATCCGGCCGCTCCTCGACGAGAGCGCCCTGACGACAGGCGCCGGCCGTCGTCAGTTGCTGAACGAGATCAAACGGCTGAACGACGTCATCGGGTTGTAGCGTGGAATTCAAGGACTACTACAAGACGCTCGGCGTGACCAAGGCCTCGACCGAGAAGGAGATCAAGCAGGCGTTTCGCAAGCTCGCCCGCAAGTACCACCCGGACGTCAACCCTGGGGACAAGGCTGCGGAGGCGAAGTTCAAGGAGATCAACGAGGCGTACGAGGTCCTTGGCGATTCGACCAGCCGCAGGAAATACGACGAACTTGGCGCAAACTGGCGGATGTACGAGCAGCAGGCGCAGAGCGGCGGCCAGCCGTTCCCTGGCGCGTGGAGAACGGGTGGCGCCCCCAAAGCCGGCTTCCGGACGATGAGCCCGGAGGAGATGGAGGACCTGTTTGGCGACTCCACCCCCTTCTCGGACTTCTTCACGACGTTCTTCGGAGGCGGTGTCAGCGGGTCGTCGTCACCACGGACCGGAACCGGGGGACGGGGCCGCCGCCGGCCCGGGCGCGACGTGGAGAACGAGATCGAGCTGGCTCTCGAAGACGCCTATCACGGAGCGACGCGACGGCTGTCGGTTCGGCATGACGGGCACGCCAGGACGGTGGACGTCAGGATTCCGGCAGGGGTCACCGACGGATCGCGTGTGCGGGTGAGTGGCGAGGGAGAGCAGGGTGTTGGCGGCGCCGAGTCCGGCAACCTGTACCTGCGCGTGCGACTGACGCCGCACCACGTGTTCGAGCGGCGGGGACGCGATCTCTACGTCAAGACTCCGGTGCCCTTGACGATCGTGGTGTTGGGGGGCGAGGCACAGGTGCAGACGCTCGACGGCAAGCATGCACGGCTGCGCATTCCGCCACTCACCCAGAACGGGCAGCTGTTCAGGCTCAAGGGCTACGGGATGCCGGCCGTTGGCAAACCAAACGACAAGGGCGATCTCTACGCCCGGATCGAAGTGCAGCTGCCCACGTCGCTCACAGACAAGGAACGAGAACACTACGAGGCGCTCAGGAAGCTGGGCGGGGACGGGAGCAAGTCGCACAGCGCGGCGTGAAGGAGCGGTCCGATGGGTGCAGCCCGCGGACCGAATGACAGATGAATCTCAACAAGCTCACTGAAAAGGCCCAGGAAGCGGTCGTCGGCGCGCAGAATCTCGCGTCGGGCCAGAACCACTCGGACGTCACTCCGGAGCACCTCTTCGTGACGCTCGCTGAGCAACCCGGGGGCATCGTGCCGTCCGTGCTGCGGAAGCTGTCGCTCGACCCATCCCGCGTCGCCGCCGAGGCCCGCGCTCTGCTCAAGGCGATGCCACAGGCCTATGGCGCCGACCTGCGCCTGTCGCCCCGGATGAAGCTCATCGTGGACTCCGCGCAGGCCGAGGCCACCCGCCTCCAGGACGAGTTCGTGAGCACGGAACATCTGCTGCTCGCGCTGGCGACCGAGACGGGCCGCTCCCCCGCCGCACAGCTCCTCCAGCGCCTGGGTGTGACCAAGGATGCGCTGTACGCCGCGCTGACGGACGTCCGCGGCAGCCAGCGCGTGACGTCCCAGAATCCGGAGTCCACCTACGAAGCGCTCGCGCGCTACGGCCGGGACCTGACCGAGCTCGCGCGCAGCGGCAAGCTCGATCCGGTGATCGGGCGCGACGAGGAAGTCCGCCGCGTGATCCAGGTCCTGTCGCGGCGGACCAAGAACAATCCGGTCCTCATCGGCGAGCCAGGCGTCGGCAAGACCGCCATCGTAGAGGGCCTCGCGCAGCGCATCGTGCGAGGCGACGTGCCCGAGGGCTTGAAGGACAAGAAGATCTTCGCCCTCGACATGGGTGCGCTGGTCGCGGGCGCGAAGTACCGTGGCGAGTTCGAGGAACGGCTGAAGGCCGTCCTGAAGGAGATCGCGGAGTCCGAGGGAAAGATCGTCCTCTTCATCGACGAGCTGCACACCGTGGTCGGGGCCGGCGCCGCCGAGGGCGCGATGGACGCGTCGCAGATGCTCAAACCGATGCTCGCCCGCGGCGAGCTGCACACGATCGGCGCGACGACGCTCGACGAGTACCGCAAACACATCGAAAAAGACGCAGCGCTCGAGCGCCGTTTTCAGCCCGTCCTCGTGGGAGAACCGACCGTGGAGGACACGATCTCGATCCTGCGCGGCCTGCGCGAGCGGTACGAGATCCACCACAAGGTGAGGCTCAAGGACGCGGCGCTCGTGGCAGCGGCCGTGCTGTCCCACCGGTACATCAGCGACCGATTCCTGCCCGACAAGGCGATCGACCTGATGGACGAGGCGGCGTCGAAGCTGCGCATGGAAATCGACTCGATGCCTGCGGAGCTGGACGAGGTGCGGCGCCGGATCATGCAGCTCGAGATCGAACGGGAGGCGCTCCGAAAAGAGACCGATCCGGCCTCGCACGAACGCCTGACCAGGCTCGATCGCGAGCTGGCCGATCTCAAGGAAGAGCGGACACGGCTCCAGGCGCACTGGCAGCAGGAGAAGGACGCCATCCGCGGCAGCAGCGAGCTCAAAGAGCAGCTCGAGGAGGCACGCAGGCAGAAAGCTGATGCGGAGCGGGCGGGCGACTACGCCCGGGCGTCAGAGCTGCAGTATGGCCGTCTTCCGGAGCTCGAGCGGCAGATCGCCCAGGAGGAGAGCAAGCTGGCGAGTCTCCAGCAGACACAGAGGATGCTCAAGGAAGAAGTCGACGAGGAAGACATCGCCGAGGTCGTGGCCAAGTGGACCAACATCCCGGTCAGCCGGCTGATGGAAGGAGAGATCCAGAAGCTCATTCACATGGAGGAGCGGCTCCATGAGCGAGTCGTCGGCCAGGACGTCGCCGTCCTCGCCGTGGCCAACGCGATCCGGCGCGCGCGTGCGGGGCTGCAGGACCCGAACCGTCCCCTTGGCAGCTTCATCTTCCTCGGCCCGACCGGCGTCGGCAAGACGGAGCTCGCCCGCGCGCTCGCGGAGTTCCTCTTCGACGACGAGCACGCGATGGTCCGCATCGACATGTCGGAGTATCAGGAGAAGCACACGGTGTCGCGCATGATTGGCGCGCCGCCCGGCTACGTGGGTTACGAGGAGGCGGGGCAGCTCACCGAAGCGGTTCGGCGGCGTCCCTACGCCGTGGTGCTCTTCGACGAGATCGAGAAAGCGCACCCGGAGGTCCTGAACGTCCTGCTCCAATTGCTGGACGACGGGCGGCTCACCGACGGGAAGGGCCGGACCGTCGACTTCAAGAACGTCGTGGTGATCATGACCTCGAACCTGGGCAGCCACTACATCGCAGAGGCACAGCAGACGTCGGCTCGCGAGGAGCTGCCCGAAGGCGTGCGTCGCCAGGTCACCGAGGCGCTGCGTCAACACTTCCGGCCCGAGTTCATCAACCGGGTCGACGAGATCATCTTCTTCCACTCGCTCGGCCTCGAGCACCTGAAGCGGATCGTCGACATCCAGATCCGTGGGCTGCTCAATCGCCTCGAGGACCGGAAGATTCACGTCGAGCTGACCGACTCCGCCCGGGGCTTCCTCGTGACCGAGGGGTTCGACCCGATGTTCGGGGCGCGGCCCTTGAAGCGGACCATCCAGCGCCGGGTACTCGATCCGCTCGCCATGCGCGTGCTCGAAGGGGAGTTCCGGGAGGGCGACCGGGTCGTCGTCGACATGGGAGAGAATGGATTGAGATTCGAGAAGCAGCAATCCGTTCCAGCGTGATCTTCTTGGCAAACGTTCGAACACCTCCTGGCACCAACTCGCGGGACAAACGTGCGGGCAACCGGGGAGTACTCGGCCAGGCCGCCAGGCCCGGCGGGCCCATGTGGTATTTCCTCGGCGGCCTCCTGCTGATCATCCTGGTGCAGGTCTGGTTTCTGACACCGGGTGGCGGACGGATCTCCTACAGCGAGTTCAAGCAGGCCATCCGCAGCGGTCAGGTGGCTGAGGTCTACGTCGGGGAACAGGCCATCCGCGGCACGTACAAGCGCGAGACCAACGGCAACACCAGGTTCAATACGGCGCGGATCGAGGATCCGAAGCTGCTCGAGGAGCTCGACGCCTCCGGCGTCACGTACACGGGCGAGTTCGTCAGCCGATGGCTGCCGGAGATCCTCGGCTGGGTCCTTCCGCTCGTCCTCATCTTCGTGCTGTGGAGCTTTCTCTCCCGCCGGATCGGCGGCGCCGAAGGCGGGGTCATGTCGTTCGCGCGAAGCAAGCACCGCGTCTTCGCCGAAGACGACGTCAAGGTGAGCTTCGCGGACGTGGCCGGCGTCGACGAGGCCGAACAGGAGCTCAAGGAGATCGTCGAGTTTCTCCAGAACCCGCGCAAGTACACGACGCTCGGCGGCCATATTCCCAAGGGTGTGCTGCTGGTCGGTCCACCCGGCACGGGCAAGACGCTGCTGGCCCGTGCCGTGGCGGGCGAAGCCAAGGTGCCGTTCTTCAGTCTCAGCGGGTCCGAGTTCGTCGAGATGTTCGTCGGTGTCGGGGCGGCGCGGGTGCGCGATCTCTTCGCGCAGGCCGAGCAGAAGGCGCCCTGCATCATCTTCATCGACGAGCTCGACGCGCTCGGCCGCGCGCGTGTGCAGAGCCCGATGGGATCGCACGAGGAACGCGAGCAGACGCTCAACCAGCTTCTCGCCGAGATGGACGGCTTCGATGCCCGGAAAGCCGTCATCATCATGGCCGCCACCAACCGCCCGGAAGTGCTGGACCCGGCGCTGCTGCGCCCCGGACGATTCGACCGCCAGGTGCTCGTCGACAAGCCTGACGTGAAGGGCCGCCAGGACGTCCTCGCCATTCACACCAGGAAGGTCAAGATGTCGCCTGAGGTCGATCTTCGGGTCGTCGCGGCGCGGACGGCCGGGTTCGCGGGAGCGGACCTGGCCAACCTGGTGAACGAGGCGGCCTTGCTCGCGGCGCGACACGACAAGACGGCGGTCGACATGTCCGACTTCGACGAGGCTATCGACCGGCTCATCGCGGGGCTGGAGAAGAAGCGGGTGATGAGCCGGAAGGAGCGCGAGATCGTCGCCTACCACGAGTCCGGCCACGCCATCGTCGCCACGACGATTCCGGGGATGGACCCGGTGCACAAGATCTCGATCGTGCAGCGCGGGTTCGGCGCGCTCGGCTACACGATGCAGCTGCCGCTCGAGGATCGGTACCTGATGCAGCGCAAGGACCTGCTCGCTCAGCTCGCCGTCCTGCTCGGGGGGCGAACGGCGGAGGAGATCGCACTCGGCGAGATCTCGACGGGTGCGCAGAACGACCTCCAGCGAGCGACGGACATCGCGCGCGCCATGGTGACCGAATGGGGCATGAGCGAGGCGCTCGGCGCCATCAACTACGATGGGCACAAGCGCAGCAGGTTCCTCGACATCCCGGTCGGCCCCGAACGGGGGGCGTATGCGGAGGACACGGCTCGTCTGATCGACGCCGAGGTCAAGCGCATCATGACCGACGCGCACGGCGAGGCCAGACGGATCCTCAGCGAGAAGCGCGACGTGCTCGAGAGCGTGACCCGTCGCCTCCTCGAGATCGAAGTGATGGAAGGTGACGAGCTGAGGCGGATGCTCGGCGTCGCGCCGGCTCTGCACCCGGGCGACGAGGGGACCACTCCCCTTCCGCCGGGGATCTGACCACGACGAACGCGACAGTCGTTCAGACTGTGCGCTCCTCCTGTGCGCTCCTCTGTGCGCTCCCTCTCTTGACGCCGCGTGGCCGTGAGGCGTATCGTCGAACGACACGCCATCATTCGCCGGGGAGGTCTTATGCCCGCGCGCGCTCCACGAGTCCCGAAGAGCCCCTCTCCTCTTCTCGACGTACGGTTCAAACCTCTTCCGATGACGGGCCGCGTCTACCGCCGCGCGGCGGCGACTGCAACGTCAGACATCGTGGACCGCGTGCGATGCGAGTTCGTGGAGATGCGCGGCTTCTCGCCAACGGTCGATCAGGCGGCCCGGCTGTTTCAAATCAACCGGGAGGATTGCGACCGGATTCTGATGGAACTCGTCGAGGAAGGGTTTCTCACACGGACGCCCGACGGCCGCTATCGCCTTCCATCTCAACAGTAAAGGCCGCCCGGACCCTTCCCGCCTGTTTTGGGGTATACTAGGCTGGTCTGGAAGCTTAGCCCACCGCTTAGTCGCGTTCAGCGTCGATCCGACCGTCCTCTGATCTTCCTGCATGCAGTTGAGCCGAGCGACAGTCGCTCAGGCTGGGTTTTCGTCATGCCTCCCGCGTTGCGGGGGCGCGTCCCACGGTGGATGCAGGAGTCGGTCAGATGAGTCGTAAGCTATACGTCGGCAACCTTCCCTACGAAACCAACGAGCAGGACCTCCAGGAGTTGTTCGCCCAGGCCGGAGCCGTCGAAACGGTCACGGTGATGCGCGACCGGGACACGGGTCGTGCGCGCGGATTCGCGTTCGTCGAGATGGCGAGCGACGATGATGCGCAGAAGGCCATCACGACGCTGAACGATCGGCAGTTCGGCGGGCGCCGGCTGACGGTCAACGAGGCGAAGCCTCAAGTACCTCGGTCCGGCGGCGGGGGCGGTGGATACGGGAATCGTGGTCCCTCGCGCCGCAGCGAGCCTCGCTGGTAAGTGAGGCGGCGGTTCACCGTAGGGGCATCTTCGAACGGATGTGATGCCGCGGCCATGGGGGGCGCGGCTTTCGGTGGCGTGTGGAACCAGGAGGCAGACGTGCGAGGTTATGCCATTGGCGACCGGGTCTCTCAGCCGCAGTACGGCACAGGTACGATTCGCCTCGTGGACCAGTACCACACGGTCATCGACTTCGACGAGCACGGGATTCGCCGTTTCTCCACCGCAATGGTGAAGCTGGAGCGGTCCACGACCGTCGAGCCCGGCAAGCCTGCAAAGCGGACCAGGAAGAAGGCCGCGCCAAAGGAAGCCAAAGAGTCCTGACGGCTCACTCCGCGCCTCGGTAGCGAACCACCACGGCGGTCAGATCGTCGGCTTGCGCCGTGCCGCGCGTGAACTCCTCGAGCGCCTCACGGAGGGCGCCGAGGAGTCGATCCGGCGGTTCGGCCGCTCGCCGTTCGATGACCGCCCGGACTCGATCATCCCCGAACTCCTCGCCCAGCGCGTTTACGGCTTCGACAATCCCGTCGCTGAACAACACGACCGTGTCGCCCGGCGCGAGCTGCCGCTCGCCTTGTTCATAGACGGCCTCGGGAAAGGCGCCAATCAGCGTCCCCCCAATCTCGAGCCGCTCGGTGCGGCCCCCGGTGAGGAGCACCGGCGGATTCTGGGCGGCGTTGCTGTAAGTGAGCCGGCCTCCGGGCGTCAGCACACCGAGAAAGATCGTGGCGAAGCGCGACTCGATGTGACGCGACAGGAGCACACGGTTCACCAGGGCGAGCAGTTCAGCCGGCCCGACCGTCGTGCCGGCGTACGCCCCGAGAATCCCCTGGACAACGGCCGTGACGAGCGCCGCTGACGGACCTTTTCCGGTGATGTCACCCAGCGCAAAGAGGAACGCGCCGTCGGCCAGGTCGAGGTAGTCGAAGAAGTCCCCGCCAATCACACGGCTCGGAATAGATGCGCCAACCGCCTCGTAGAACTCCCCCGCCCTCCTGGGCTCCGGCAGCAGCGCCTGCTGTATCTTCGAAGCTGTCTGCAGTTCCTGATCGATCCTGGCCTTCTCCAACGCCTCCCGGTACAGCCGGGCGTTCTCGATCGCCGTGGCGGCCTCGGTGGCCAGCGCTTCGAGAGCCGCCGGAGCAGAGGGAGACAGCAACCTTCCGCGTTCGCGGCTGTCCAGGTACAAGACGCCGATGTTGTCCCTCGTCGGCGGCTCGTCAGTCCGCTCCACGTATCGCACCAGGCGCAGGGGGGCGCAGAGCACGTGGCGGATCCCCAGGGCTATCGTCTGATTGTGCGCCTCCGGCAGGCCGCCCTCGAGCAGGTCGGCCACGACCTTCGTTTGACCCGTGGCGAATACCTCCTCCGGGATCTTTCGACTCGTCCCGAATCCAGACGGCTCGAGCGCGACATGCCCCGCGCGTCTGGCGACCGTCATCTCGAGCGCGCCCTCCCTGCCGGCGAGCATGATGAATCCGCGATCGGCTCCTGTGGTCTCAATCGCAGCATCGAGCACCAGGGCCAGCACTTCGTCCAGCACCCGCTCGGTCCCCATCGCTCGCAACGCCTCGAGCAGCGCAGCCATCTGTCGAAGCTCGCCCGGGGCGCCGGAGCGGGCTTCTTCCGGACTCGCAGCCTCGCCGACGAGGAACATCACGGCGGCGCCCCCCTGGCCGCACTCGATCTGGTCCCGGTGCGACAGCGTGTGTTCCACCACGCGCTCGCCGTTGACGAACGTGCCATACCGCGATTGACGATCCCGAATCACGTACCCGTCTCCGCGCACGGTAATGTCGGCGTGATCCCGCGAGACTTCCAGTCCCGTCAGCACCAGGTCGCTCTCCGGCCGTCGGCCGATCGTGAACAGCGGCTTGTCGATCGGGACGACGCGATGACCGAGCGAGTCGTGCACGGTCAAACGGGCGCCAGGGGGGTTCGTCACGGCGGAGTCGGCGTGGCCCAGTTCTGGAGGATCGCGATCGACGACGAGGGACTCCCGCTCCTGCGCACGTTCACCAGAAACCGCTGTCCGTCTGGCCGGACGTCGAAAAACGATCGCGGGCCGACCGGGCGCGCCTCGAAGAGCACCTCCGGAACGCCGGCTGTGAGCTCGCCGGCGCGCTCATCGATCCGTGCCGCCATGAGCTTGTTGTCGCGGCCGGCATAGAAGACCTCGCGCGTGTCGCCGCGCCACTGCGGAAGGCTGCCTCCGGCCGTGGACAGCTGGAGCTTGTTCATCGCATGCGGAAAGGAAACGACGTAGACCTCTGACCGGCCGGACTCGTTCGAGTAGTACGCGACCCACCGGCCATCCGGAGAAAGCCGTCCGGGATTGGCCGGCGGTCCGACAAAACCGGTGGCGGACCCACCTTTCGTCAGCGTCAACAGCCGCAACATCGCTCCTTCGCCGCCGAAGGTCCAGTAAAGAGCCGACCTTCCATCCAGTGACCACGCCGTTGGATACTTCTCCGATTCGTCCTTCACGACGAGCTCGTCGCTGCCGGTACCGGTGGCGATCTTCGTGTAGATGTCGTAGTGCCCGGCACGGTTGGAGGCGAACATGATCCGCGTGCCATCGGCCGACCACACCGGCGTCACATCGTCGGCGGGATCGAAGGTGAGGCGAGTCCGTACGCCGCGGGCGAGGTCGAAGACCCAGAGGTCGCGCGTGCTGACTCCGCGATCGAGCACGCTCGCCACGGCGCGGCGGCCATCTGGGGAAATGTCGACGTCGCCGTAGTCGGCCGGCTCGCCGAGCGTCCCGAGCTGTCGACCCGCGCGATCGAACCAGATCAGTTGCGATCCCGGTCCTGAGAACGGCTGGTAGGCGAGCAGCCCCGACTCGGCAACGCTGAACGCCGTGGACGTCGGCCCGACCAGCTCGACCTGGTCCGTGATCGGCGTGGGCTCTCCGGTCAACTCGAGACGATCGAGATCGAACGGCTGCGCCACCAGCCGGCCATCGCGCAGGAACACGAGTCGCCCAAGCGAATACGCCGCAGGCGATCCGCTTTCGAGCACCATCCGGCTGGGCTCGGTGGCCTCCAGCGAGCCCACATAGACGGCGCGCGCATACGTCGTCTCGCCCTCGCGCGCGCTGACCGCCACGTAGAGGAAATGCCGTCCGTCCGGCAGGAAGAAGGCGTTCCTGTGCAGCATGTCGCGCGCGACTCGATCCAGTTCCGTGACTGGCCGGGGTGTCCCCCCTTTCGCGGGGATTGCGTGCAGCGGTGAGCCGGCAGTCGGGGTGAAGACGATGACGTTGTCGCGATTCCACGAGCCGGTCACGTTGTACGCCGGCGTCACCGAGAACGGCACACCCGTCGAGGGGTCGATCGTCTTGAGCTGCCCCTGTGCGATGAAGGCGACCAGGCGCGAGTCCGGCGACCAGAACGGCGAGGCCGCTCCTTCCGTTCCCGGCAGCGGAGTGGCCACCAGGGAGTCCATCGGCCGAACCCACAGCCGCACGATTCCCTCCGGCTCTGACGCCACGAAGACGATGCGACGGCCATTGGGCGAGATGGCAAACCGTCCCACGCCACCGAGTGGGCCCGCGCCCGGGAACAGGAGTCCCTCTGGCAACACAATCGACGTTCTGACGACGCCTGTCTCACCGGGTGATCGCCGCAGGTATGTCAGCACGACCAGGCCGACTGTCGAGAGCGCCAGCAGCACGGCCGCAGCGGCCCAGGCCCGGCCGCTCCAGCGCGAATCGGCCTTGCCTGGCCTTGCCGCCGCTCCGCCCGCTGCGATCCACTTCAGCTCGCGTGCGAGGTCGCCGGCGTTCTGCCAGCGCTCATCCGGATCCTTGACCAGGCACGTCGCGACGACTCGATCGACCGCCGGCGGTGTCGACGGCACGACGGCGGCAATGGGCGGCGGATTCGAGCGCAGAATCGCGGCAACCACGCCGGCATGGCTGTCGGCGGGAAACGCCCGGCCGCCGGTCAGCATCTCGTAGAGCACCGCGCCAAATGCAAAGATGTCGCTGCGTTGGTCGGCTCGCTTCTCCTCCAGTTGTTCCGGCGCCAGATACGGCAAGGTGCCGAGCACGGGTGCGCCTGCGGCCAGCACGGCGCCCGTCGCCGAATCCGAGGCCTGTGGCGGCGAGGCCGGGAGTTGGCGCGCGAGCCCGAAGTCGAGCAGCTTGGCGCCCGTCTTCGTCAGCATGACGTTTCCCGGCTTCAGATCACCGTGCAGGATTCCCTTCCGGTGCGCTTTGTCGAGCGCCTCCGCAATCTGCACACCGTGGGAAAGCGCTTCGTCCAGCGGCACGGCACCACGCTCGAGGCGGGAGGCCAGCGTCTGACCCTCGACGTACTCCATGACGAGGTAGCTGACGTCCCCCGTCCGGCCGACGTCGTGGAGCGTGCAGATGTTCGGATGGCTCAGCTGCGAGATGGCCCGGGCTTCGCGCTCGAAACGCTCCCGGACGGCCGGGTCCCCGGCGAGCGCCGGCTTCAGAACCTTGATGGCGACGGTTCGATCGAGGCGTGTGTCCCGGGCCCTGTAGACGTCGCCCATGCCGCCGGAGCCGACGAGGGCCTGAATCTCATAGGGGCCAAGGCGAGTCCCTGGGCTCAGCAAGGTGAGGCGATTATAGCGTCGCCTGTCGTTCCCCCTAGTCCGTGACGCATCCCTCGGAGGCCGACCTGACGAGACGCACGTATTTCCCGAGCACGCCGCTCGTCGCCTTGGGCGGAGGCGCCGTCCAGCGGGTCCGCCGACTCGCCAGCTCGGCGTCACTGAGGTCGACGCCGAGCGCGCAGGCGCTCGCGTCTATCGTGATGCGATCGCCGTCGCGCACCAGGGCGATGGGCCCGCCGTCCTGTGCCTCGGGTGTGATGTGGCCGATGATGAATCCGTGCGATCCGCCGGAGAAGCGGCCGTCGGTCAGCAGCGCAACGCTGGATCCCAGTCCGGCGCCCATGATTGCGGAGGTCGGCGTGAGCATCTCCGGCATGCCGGGGCCTCCCTTCGGGCCTTCGTAGCGAATGACGACGACCTGTCCTTTGGCGATCTGGCCCTGCTCGAGGCCGGCGAGCATGGCTTCTTCGGAATCGAAGACCTTCGCCACGCCTGAAAACCGCTCGCCCTCCTTGCCGGTGATCTTGGCGACCGCGCCCTCGGGCGCCAGATTGCCGCGCAGGATGCGAATGTGCCCGCGCGAGTGCACGGGATTCTCGACCGGGCGGATGACATCCTGCCCTGCCGTCAGGTCCGGAAGACCATCGAGGTTTTCGGCCAGCGTCCGGCCTGTCACGGTCATGCACTCGCCGTGAAGGAACCCTCGCTCGAGCAGGTACCTCATGACAGCAGGTGTCCCGCCGACGGCGTGGAGATCCTCCTGCACGTACCGGCCGCTCGGCTTGAGGTCCGCCAGCAGCGGCACGTCGTCGCTGACTCGTTGAAAATCGGCGAGCTGGAGCGGCACGCCCGCCGCCTTGGCGATCGCAATCAGGTGGAGTACGGCATTGGTCGAGCCGCCCACCGCCATGATCATCGCCATCGCGTTCTCGAACGCCTTGGGTGTCAGGATGTCCCGGGGCTTGAGGTCGCGATCGAGCAGGACGCGCACGGCGTCGCCGGCGCGCCGGCATTCGTCGGCCTTGCCGGAATCCTCGGCCGGGAGAGACGAGCTGTACGGGAGCGTCAACCCCAGGGCCTCGATGGCGACCGCCATCGTGTTGGCGGTGTACATCCCGCCACACGCACCGGCCCCCGGACAGGCGTGACGCACGATGTCCAGCCGCTGTTCGTCGGTGATCGTGCCGGCAAGGTATTCCCCGTAGGACTGAAACGCCGAGATGATGTCGCGAGGCTTCCCGAGCGCGTGACCGGCCCGAATCGTGCCGCCGTAGACCATGAGCGCCGGCCGGTTGAGCCGCGCCATGGCGATCACGCTGCCAGGCATGTTCTTGTCGCAGCCCGGAACGGCGATGAGCGCGTCGTACCACTGGGCGCCCATGACGGTCTCGATCGAGTCGGCGATGAGATCGCGCGACGGCAGCGAGTAACTCATCCCGTCGGTGCCCATCGACAGGCCGTCGCTGACGCCGACGGTGTTGAACCGCAGTCCCACGAGACCAGCGGCCGACACCCCTTCTTTGACGTGGGCCGCCAGGCGGTCGAGGTGCATGTTGCAGGTGTTGCCCTCGTACCACATGCTGCAGATACCGACCTGCGGCTTCTTGAGGTCCGCGTCCGTGAGGCCGATGCCGTAGAGCATGGCCTGAGACGCGCCCTGGCTGCGCGGCTGCGTGACGCGCGACGAGTATTTGTTCATCCGTGCATCAGGCATTGGGCATTGAGCATTGGACATTGACGCTCACACCGTCGCCGGCTGCGGAAGCCGGACTGGATCGAGGAACGGCATCATGTTGCGAAGCCTGGCGCCGACCACCTCGATCGGGTGATTGCGATCCTGCTCGCGCATGGCCTTGAAGTTCGGGCAGCCGTTCTCGTTTTCGTCGATCCACTTCTTCGCGAACTCGCCTGACTGGATCTCCTTCAGCAACTGTCGCATCGTCTCCTTCGTCTGGGCCGTGACGATGCGTGCACCGGCGGTGTAGTCGCCGTACTCAGCGGTGTCGCTGATGGAGTAACGCATGTACTGGAGACCACCGCGGTACATCAGGTCGACGATCAGCTTCAGCTCGTGAAGGCACTCGAAATACGCGATTTCGGGCTGGTAGCCCGCTTCGATGAGGGTCTCGAAGGCAGCCTTGACCAGCGCGCTCGTGCCACCGCACAGCACCGCCTGTTCGCCGAACAGGTCGGTCTCGGTCTCTTCGGCAAAGGTCGTCTCAATCACGCCGGCGCGCGTGCATCCGATGCCGCGCGCGTAGGAGAGCGCCGTGGCGCGCCCCTTCCCTGACACGTCCTGGTGAACCGCCAGGAGTCCGGGCGTGCCGGCGCCCTCCGTGAACACTTCCCGGACGCGGTGACCCGGCGCCTTGGGCGCGACCATCGTCACGTCCACGTTGCCGGGAGGGACGATCCAGTTGAAGCGGATCGCAAAGCCGTGTGCGAACATCAGCATCTTCCCGGCCGTGAGGTGCGGGGCGATGTCTGCCTTGTACACCTTGGCCTGGTGCTGGTCCGGAATGAGCACCATGATGACGTCGGCCCACTTGGCGGCGTCGGCGACGGAAAACACCTTGAGCCCGGCGGCCTTGGCCTTGTCCACCGACTTGCTGCCTGCCTGCAGCCCCACCACGACGTCGACGCCGCTGTCCCGAAGGTTCAGCGCGTGCGCGTGCCCCTGGGAGCCGTATCCGATGACGGCCACCTTTCGCTGGCGGATGAGATCGATATCCGCGTCCTTGTCGTAGAACATCGTGGCCATGGTGTCTCCTCACATCAATGCGCAATGCTCAATGCACAATGCTCAATCTAATGCCCAATGCGCAGTGCTCAATGCACAACGCCGTTTGAGTTCGGGAATTGAGCCTTGGGCATTGGGCATTGAGCATTACGAGTACTGCGCCGCCGACAGTGTCGTGTCGCCGCGTCGCATCGCAACCCGTCCGGTCCGCACCAGTTCCACGATCCCGAGCGGCTCCAGTCGCGAGATGACCGCGTCGACATGCGGCGGCTCTCCGGTGATCTCGAGCGTCATCGTCTGCTCACCGGAATCGACGATGTGGGCGCGCGTCTCGTCGACGACCCGGAGCAGGTGCGCACGATCGTGCCCGGCGACGGCTACCTTGACGAGCGCGAGGTCGCGGGCAATGGCCGGAACGTCGCGAAGGTCTTCGACCTGCAGCACGTTGACCAGCTTGTAGAGATAGGCCGTGACCCGTTCGGCGTCCACCTGATCGCTCTCGATCACGACGGTCATGCGCGAGACGCCGGGCACGTCAGTCCGCCCGACCGTCAGTGATTCGATGTTGAAGGCGCGGCGACGGAACAGCGAGGCCACCCGGTTGAGGACGCCTGGCTTGTCTTCGACGAGGGCAACGAGCGTGTGATGCATGTCGATTCCTTGACTGGGTCCTTTCACCGGTCAAATCGGGTCCGCCGCCGTTTCGACCAGGACCGACGGCTGGTGCGGCCGGCGAATCATCGCGTCGAGATCAGCGCCCGCGGGCACCATCGGGTACACGCTGTCCTCCTGTTCGACGCGGAAGTCGATGAGCACCGTGCCCTCCGCCTGACGCGCGCGCTGAACGACGTCGAGCACATCGGGGCGCCGTTCAACGCGCAGGCCGACCAGCCCGTGCGCCTCGGCAATCTTCACGAAGTCCGGGCTCCGAAGCGGCGTGGCCGCGTAGCGGCGATCGTAGAAGAACTCCTGCCACTGACGCACCATGCCCAGGTAGCCGTTGTTGATGACGGCTACGTGCACCTTGATCCCTTCCTGCGCGGCCGTCGACAGCTCCGCCTGCGTCATCTGGAAGCCGCCATCGCCCACGATCGCCCACACCTCGGCGTCCGGACGGGCGAGCTTCGCGCCGATGGACGCCGGCAAACCGAATCCCATCGTCCCGAGCCCGCCGGACGTGATCAGCGTACGGGGCGCTTCGTGGTGGTAGTACTGCGCTTCCCACATCTGGTGCTGACCTACGTCGGTCACCACGATCGCCTTGCCCTCGGTGATTCGCCAGATGTCGTTGATGACATGGGGTGCATACAGATGGCCGTTGTCGGGCAGCGATTGAATGTCATGAACCGCTGACGTGCCCTTCATCGACGCAATGTAGGTGAGCCACGGCCCGTGATCGGCCGGCTCGACCACCTCCAGCAGGTCCTTGAGGGCCTCCCGCAGGTCCGCCACGATGGCCGCATCGGCTCGGACGTTCTTGTTGATCTCGGACGGGTCGACGTCGATGTGAATCTTCTTCGCGGTGAGCGCGTACGTCTTGATGTTGCCGGTGACGCGGTCGTCGAATCGCATTCCGAAGGCGAGCAGCAGATCCGCCTCCTGGATCGCATGGTTCACCCACGCCTCACCGTGCATCCCCATCATGCCGATGTGGAGCGGATGACTGGCCGGCAGCCCGCCCAGCCCCAGCAAGGTCATCGCCACGGGCGCGTTGATGCGCTCGGCGAACTGTCGCACTTCCTGCATCGCGCCGCTGTGCACGATGCCCTGCCCCGCGAGAATCACCGGCCGCTTCGATGCCTTGATCAAGTCGACGGCCTTGGCCATCTCCCCCTTCGACACGGCCAGTCTCGGGCGGTAGCCACGCAGCTTCACAGGTGACGGGTCCCATTCCCAGTCGCATTTCGCCTGCTGGGCGTCCTTCGTGATGTCCACCAGCACCGGACCAGGCCGGCCGGACTTGGCAAGAAGGAACGCTTCCTTCATTGCCGGCATGATGTCCTCGACGCGCGTGACCAGGTAGCTGTGCTTCGTGATCGGCAGGGTGATGCCCGTGATGTCGGTCTCCTGGAACGCGTCGTAGCCAATCAGCTTGCTTGGCACCTGACCGGTGATGCACACCATCGGCACTGAATCCATCATCGCCGTCGCGATGCCGGTCACGAGATTGGTGGCCCCGGGACCCGAGGTCGCGATCGCGACTCCCACCCCGCCCCCGGCCCTGGCATACCCGTCCGCCATGTGCGACGCACCCTGCTCGTGCCGGACCAGCACGTGCTTGACCGGGTAGTCGAGCATCGCGTCGTACGCCGGGAGGATGGCACCGCCGGGATACCCGAAGACCGTGCTGATGCCCTCGTGAACGAGGCATTCCCAGATGATCTGCGCGCCGCTTCGTTGCGTTGGCATGAGCCCCAGTGTGCACCGGGCAGGTACATCAGTCAAATTGATAGTAATTCGGACACCATAAATGCCTATGATGAGAGTCGAGTAGCGAATTGTTCCCCACGTGTCCAAAATTGTGATCGGCTGACAAGACTGAGACCACTGTAAACGACTGAGTCCTAACGTTCTGGCTAACGGCGCGATCCTTGAAAGACCCCTGTTTGCGAGGATGAACATCATGAGAAACCACCTGATTGCGGCTGCCCTGCTCAGCGCTGCACTGGCCATGAGCTGCGGCCGAGCTGCCGAAACACCTGAGGCTCCCGAGGGCGCGTCACCCGCAACTGAACCGGCGGCCGAGGCGACACCTCAACCAGCGGCGGCTCCCGCTGCGCAGTTGGCCCCCGCTGCACAGCCGGCCCCCAACGCACAGCCGGCCAGACCGCGGCCCGCTCCAGCGCCACGCGCCAGTGCGGCGCCGGCTGAGAGCGCTCCGCCCCCGGCAACTCACGTAACGCCCGCGCCTCCGCAGTTTCGTGACGTGTCGGCCCCGTCAGGCACCGAGCTCGCTCTGGAGCTGACGACAGCCCTGTCGACGGAAACCGCACAGGTGGAATCACCTGTCACCGCACGTCTGCGGAGGTCCGTCGTGGTCGATGGGATCACGGTTCTGCCGGCAGGCGCGGTGTTCCATGGGAACGTCACGGCAGTCGAGCGTTCAGCCCGCGTAAAGGGACGCGCGCGTCTGGTGTTCCGCTTCACTGAAGTGGCCATTGACGGCCAGCGCGATCCGGTGAGCACCGCCCCGCTCACGTTCGAAGGCGAATCGACCAAGGGCGAGGATGCGACCAAGATTGGCGTTGGCGCTGGCGTCGGCGCGGCCATTGGCGCCATTGTCGGAGGTGGTAGTGGCGCGGCCAAGGGTGCCGCCATCGGCGGAGCCGCGGGCGTCGGCACCGTTCTGGCGACGCGGGGCCGGGAAGTCGAACTCGCGGCGGGCACCGAGCTGACTACGACGCTTGCATCCCGGTTCGACATCCGCGTCGAAACGCGGTGAGCCACTCGCTCGACACTCGAGCGGCGGAGGATCCGCACTCGAGTGTCGGGCTCTTGTTCGCGACGGATCAGAACTGACTCGGGCTTCGACCGATCCCGACGATGCTGCAGGCGCAGATGACGTTGAGCTTCCGCCGTGCGGCTTCCTTCAACAGATCGTCGCTCTCGGCCCCGGGGTTGATCCAGATCTCACCGATCTGCTTGCGCTCGAACTCAGCCAGCAGTCGAGTGGCCACCTCGGGCTGCACATAGACGGTTGCCATGTCGATCGGCACGGGGACGTCCAGCACTGACGCATATGCCGGGATCCCCTCGACGGTCTCTTCCTTCGGGTTGATCGGCACGACGGTGTGGCCCTCGGCCTTGAAGGCACGGAGCGCCTTGTTGCCGAACTTGCGGCGATCGTTTGACGCACCGACGACCGCGACTGTCTTTGCCATGTCAGGATTATCGCAAGAATCAGGGTTCGCTACCGTCGTTCGATAAGATAGCCGTCGTGCGACGCCAGTTCCTGTCCCTCCTGCTCCTCAGCACCCTCACGTTCTTCGTCGGCCTCGGCCGGCCAGCCGTCACCGACTCCGACGAAGCGTTCTACGCGGAAGCGGCGCGAGAGATGGTGGACAGCGGTGACTGGCTGACGCCGCACTACAACTACGAGGACCGCTGGCAGAAGCCGGTCCTGTACTACTGGTTGACAGCGGCCGCCTATCTCGTCAGCGGCCCCACCGAGTGGGCGGCACGCGTGTGGTCCGCCCTGTCGGGCGCAGGGCTGGTGCTGCTCACGTGGGCCGCAGCGCGCACCATCAGCACGCAGCCGAACGTCGGCTGGCTGGCTGGCACCGTCGTTGCCACCTGCTTCGGCTGTTTCGCGATGGCGCGAATGGCGCTGCCCGATCTCCCTCTGGCCTTCTGCATCACGCTCACCGTCTGGGCGGCGACGCGGGCCGTGGATCACAGCGTCGGATGGTGGGCGCTGGCGGGTCTTGGCGCGGGCCTTGGCTTCCTTCTGAAAGGGCCGGTTGCCTTGGTCGTTCCAGCCGTCATTCTGGGGCCCATCGCCTGGCGCGAGCGCAGCCGGATCCTCATCAAGCCTTCCGGCGTCGCCCTGGCCGTCGCAGTGTTCGCCATCGTCGGGCTCCCGTGGTATGGCGCAATGCTGGCCGAGCACGGCACCGCGTACGCTCAGAGCTTCTTCATCGGCGACAACTTCGAGCGTTTCGCGACCGACCGGTTCAACCAGCCCCGCCCATTCTGGTTCTACCTACCCGTGGTGATCGGCGGGATGCTCCCCTGGTCCGCTTATCTGGTGACGCTGTCGGTCCAGCCGCTGAAAGAGGTCCTCCTTAGGAAGCGCCGGCTCACGGATGCGGAGTGGCGGCTGCTGTTCTGGGCACTGATGCCGCTGCTGTTCTACACGCTCTCGGTGGGCAAGCAGCCGCGCTACGTCCTTCCAGTCCTTCCGCCGCTGGCGATCCTGCTGTCGTGGGCGATGGTGGAACGCGTCGGCAACCGGACCGCTCCGTCCGGCGGCCGCCAAAGCGCGCTGCTCGCCGGCACCTGGGCAACGTTCGCGTTCCTGTGTATCGTCGCGCTGCTGCGTGCACGGATGCGGCCTCTGTTAATCGCCATTCCCGACGTGACGGCGTGGGCCGGCATCGCAGCGGTGGGCCTGGCGGCGGCTGCGGTCGCCGGCGTGGCGATTCGTCGCAGCTGGGCGGCGCTGCCTGCGGTCCTCGTCACCAGCAGCGTCGCGCTGATGCTGACGATTCAGGTCACCGTGCTCCAGCCGTCGCGCCCGGAGCCCGTCGAGCTCATGGCGAATCTCGTGCGCCAGCATCACAGCCCGGGTCAGCGCGTCGGGGCGTATCGAGCCTTCGTTCGCAATCTCATCTTCTACAGCAGGATCAAACAGGACGACCTGATGGGTCAGGCCGCCGCCGTCGAGTTCCTGAAGTCGCCCGAACGTGTACTGCTCATGCTGCCGGCGGACGAACTGTCTGCCATCGAGGCCGCGTCGGGGCTGGTACTGAGCCGGCTTGGCGAGGTCACCTATGTGAACACGGCCAACTTCCGCCTCCGCACGCTGCTCCGCTCCAATCCCAACGCGGAAGTCGTCAGGGTCCTGCTCGTCGCCAATCGCTAAACAGATACTCGTAATGCAAGATTCAAAATGCAGAATGCAAACCATGCCTTCTCTCCCCTACGTTGCCGTTTTGCATCTTGAATTTTGCATCTTGCATTGCGGGTCTCCGAATAGCTACGGGAAGATCTTGCCTGGGTTCAGAATCCCGGCCGGATCGAAGGCGGCCTTGACGCGCTTCATCAGCGCGATCTCCTCGGGTGACAGCTCGATTCCCAGGTAGGGCGCCTTCGCGAAGCCGATGCCGTGCTCGCCGCTGATGGAGCCTTCCATGGCCACCACCTGCTCGAACAGCCGGCGTTCGGCCTCGCGGGCCCGCTGCAGTTCGCCGACGTCGTCGCGATTCACCATGAGGTTCACGTGGATATTGCCGTCTCCCGCGTGCCCGAACGAGGCAACCCGGAGTCGATATCGCCGCGACAGTTCCTCGACGGCATCGAACAGTTGCGGGACGCGCCCTCGCGGCACGACCACGTCGTGATTGATCTTCAGGAGCCCCGTCGCGCGAAGCGCGATGGAGAGCTCCCGCCTCACCCGCCACAGCGCTTCGCGCTCACCCTCGGTGGCGGCACGCCGAATCTCAGTGGCGCCAGCGGCGACACACGCGGCCGACACACGGTCGATCTCTTCGTCGACAGCCGCCTGCATGCCGTCGCACTCGACGATCAGCATCGCCGCTGCACCCGGGGGAACGACGGCACGGCCGAGAGACGCTTCGACGGCCCGTAAGGACTCTCCATCGACGAGCTCGACGGCCGCCGGGACGACGCGGCGCGCGATGAGGGACGTCACGGCATCGACGGCACCCCGCACGCCGGCAAAGGCGGCTGACAGCGTGGCGCGGGCGGGCGGCTTCGGGATGAGGCGAAGCGTGACTTTTGTGATGATCGCCAGCGTGCCCTCGGAACCGACGAGGAGCTGCGTGAGATCGTAGCCCACGACGTTCTTCACGGCCTTCGAGCCCGTGTGAACCACTTCTCCGGTGGGTAGCACTGCCTCGAGCGCGAGCACGTACCGCTTGGTCGTGCCGTATTTGAACGCCCGCGGACCGCCCGCGCACTCAGCGACATTTCCCCCAATCGAGGAGCTGTCAAGGCTGGCCGGATCAGGCGGGTAGAACAAGCCGACGCGCTCGACCGCTGTCTGAAGAGCCGCGGTGATCACGTTGGGCTCGACGATCGCCAGCAAGTTCGTTTCGTCGATCTCGAGGATGCGATTCATTCGCTCGAGGGAGAGGACGACGCCGCCCCGAATGGGCACCGCGCCACCCGTGTACCCCGTGCCGGCGCCTCGGACGACGAGCGGCAGGCAGTGCTCGGTGCAGAGACGCGCGACGGCTGAAATCTCGTTCGTCGTCGCCGGAATGACGACGAGGTCCGGCGGATGGCCCTGACCGAGAGCGTCGGCCGCGTACGCCGCCCGCGCCTCGGCATCGTCGCGGACGAACTGTTCGCCAACCGTCTCGCGCAGCGCTACGCGTACACGCTCGGACACGGTCACAGGCGTGCGACGCTCGTCCTTCATGGCCCTGTGTTTCGTGTCAGTCAGTGCGACGCTCCAGATCGTGCGGGCAGCAGCGTCTCGGCGAATCGCAGGATGCGCGTGGCGCCTTCGCGTAGTTGCTCCATCGACGTGGCATAGGAGATACGGAGGTATCCAGGCGCATCGAACGCCTCGCCGGGCGTGACGGCCACGTGCTCCCGGTCGAGCAGCGCCTGTGCGAAGTCCGTCGAGGTCCGGAGGCCGCCGGGCGAGAGCAGACGGGACACGTCGGGAAAGAGGTAGAACGCTCCCCTTGGCTTCACGCAGCGAATATCGGGATGTGCCGTCAGCCAGGCATGGATGTTGTCGCGCCGCGCGCGGTACTCGTTGAGCATCATCGCAACGGCATCCTGTGGCCCGGCGATGGCGGCCAGCGCGGCCTTTTGCGTGATGGAGCTGATGTTCGACGTCGACTGCCCCTGAATCACGTTGAAGGCTGCCGTGAGATCCTGGGGTGCCACCGTCCATCCACAGCGCCACCCCGTCATCGCGTACGCCTTCGAGGCCGACCCAACCAGCACCGTCCGATCACGATGGCGCTCGAACAGCACCCTCGGCAGATTGTGGGCGACCGGCTCGTAAATGAGCTGCTCGTAGCACAGATCGGCAATCACCCAGACGCCGCGCACGGCGGCGGCTGCCGCTATGGCAGCGACGGCGCCCTCGTCGACGAGCGCCCCCGTCGGGTTGCAGGGCGAGTTGATGACGATCGCCTTGGTTCTGTCGGTGATCGCCGAGATCATGGCGTCGGCGTGGACGGCGAATCCGTCCTCGGAGCGGGTCCGTACAATGACAGGCACACCGCCCATCAGCTTCACCTGCTCCGGAATGGTCGGCCAGTACGGTGCGTGGGTGATGACTTCGTCGCCCGGATCGACGAGCGCGAGAGCCGCGTTGAACAGCCCCTGCTTGCCGCCGACGGTGACGAGCACCTCGGCCGGAGTGAACTGCACACCGTAGTCCTGCCTGTAGCGATCGCAGATCGCCTGGCGCAGCTCCGGAATTCCTGGCGCGACGGTGTACCGCGTGAAGTCGGAATCGATGGCCGCCTTCCCGGCATCCTTGACGTGGGCCGGGGTCTGGAAATCGGGCTCACCCGCGCTGAAGTCCACGACGCTGTGCCCTGCGCGCCGAAGCCGCTCGGCTTCGGCGGCGACTGCGAGCGTCGGCGAGGCCGACACCTGCGCCAGCCGCTCTGCGAACTTCCCCACGTCCGAACCTCCTGACCTGCGTATTGCTCGCTACCGCCTGTGCTTCTTCCTCATCCAGGCTTCGACGGCCGGCGGCACGAGCCCTCGCACGTCTGCTCCCAGACTGAAGACTTCCTTGATGAGCCGTGAGCTGAGGTAGGTGTACTGCTCGGCCGGCATCATGAATACCGTCTCGAGGCTCGGCTCGAGGTGTCTGTTCATGAGGGCCATCTGGAACTCGTACTCGTAGTCCGACACTGCGCGGATCCCTCGGATGATCGCGCTCGCCCGGCGCCGCCGCGCGTAGTCGACGAGCAGCCCGTCGAAGGTATCGACTTCGACGTTGGGGTATTCGCGGAACACATCGCGGATGATCTCCACACGTTCGTCCGGCGTGAAGAGTCCCGTCTTTTCCCGGTTGACGAGCACGGCCACCAGGATGCGCTCGAACAGGTGCGCGCTGCGAAGGATGATGTCGACGTGACCATTGGTGATCGGATCGAAGGATCCTGGAAAGATGGCGAGGCGGCCATTCGGCGGACCTGAACTCATGGATGCTCCGACGGGATTAGGGGCCGGGCTGTCCGGGTGAACATGGTCAGTGTGCTGTCGCCGGATCCGACGTCACGGACTCGTTCGAGCGTGGGCGGCACAACCGGATCCGTGCGGGTGGCGCGCTCGAGCACGAGCAGCCCGCCGGGCGACAGAAGCACGGCCACACGGTCGAGCACAGTGCGGACACTGCCCGCACCGTACGGCGGATCGAGCAGTATCAGGTCGAACGAGCCCCCCGCGCCCAGGCGCGGCGCAACCGCGACAACGTCGCCGCAGACGATAGTATATCGCCCCTTCACATCGCAGGCTGTCGCGTTCCGCTCGATGAGCGCCACCGCACGTCGATCCCGCTCCACGAAGGTGACGTGCGCGGCACCGCGGCTGAGAGCCTCGAGGCCGAGCGCGCCGGTGCCCGCGTAACCATCCAGCACGCGCGCACCCTCGATGCGCGGGGCGAGGATGTTGAACAGCGTTTCTCGCAGCTTGTCGGAGGTCGGCCGCAGCCCTTCCCACCGGGGTGTCTCGAGGCGGCGACCCTTCAGGCGGCCAGCGATGATCCGCACGCTCAGCCAACCTCGATCAATCCGAACTGCTCCTGCCACGCCCGCTGCACGAACGAGAGGAGGTCGCCCGAGAGGCTACCCTCGCCGACCAGCCGGCGGGCCTCTGCGTGCGCCGACTCCATGATGTCGCGATCGCGCACGAGGTCGCCCGTCCTGAGCTTCGGGAGTCCCGACTGACGTGTGCCGAAGACGTCTCCCGGACCCCGGAGCTCGAGATCTCGCTCTGCAATCACGAACCCATCGCTCGTCGACGCCAGCGTCTTCAACCGTTCCCGGGCATCGTCGCTCCACGGCGCCTGGTACAGGAGGATGCAGTACGACTCCCACGCACCGCGGCCGACACGCCCTCGAAGCTGGTGCAACTGCGACAGCCCGAACCGCTCCGCATGCTCGACCACCATCACCGAGGCGTTCGGCACGTCGACGCCGACCTCCACCACCGTCGTCGACACGAGCACGTGGATCCGGTTCGAGACGAACGACTGCATGACATGGTCCTTTGCCTCCTGCTTCATGCGCCCGTGCAGGAGCGCCACGCGGTACGCCGGGAACACCTCCGCCTGGAGGTGGTCGGCCATCTCGGTTGCCGACTTCAGGTCGACCTTCTCGGATTCCTCGATCAGCGGGTAGACGACGTACGCCTGCCGGCCCCGATCCAGCTCGCCGCGCATCAACTCGAATACCTCGTCCCGCCGCGATTCTGGCTTGACGAGCGTGCGGACCGGTTTGCGCCCCGGCGGCAGGTCCGGGATCTTCGACACGTCCAGCTCGCTGTAGTCGGTCAGCGCAAGCGTGCGCGGGATTGGCGTGGCGGTCATGAGCAGGACGTCGGGTCGCAGGCCCTTGGCGCGGAGCATGGCGCGCTGCTCGACCCCGAACCGGTGCTGTTCGTCGATGATGACCAGCCCGAGCCTGTGGAACCGGACTGCGTCCTGAACGAGCGCGTGGGTGCCGACGACCAGGTGCGCGGTCCCACGCTCGATGTGCGACATCACGGTGTGTTTCTGCAGTCCGGGCGTGCTGCCCGTGAGCAGATCGACACGGAACCTCGACGAAGCGAGCAGTCGCGCAACGTTGGTGAAGTGCTGGCTGGCCAGTATCTCCGTCGGCGCCATGAACGCCACCTGCAGCCCGTTCTCCATCGCGACGACGGCGGCCAGAAGCGCGACGATCGTCTTGCCGGCGCCCACATCGCCCTGGAGCAGCCGGTGCATCGGGATCGGTGAGCGCATGTCGTCGACGATCTCTTTGACGGACTGACGCTGGCCCGGGGTCAGCTTGAAAGGCAGCACGCGCGCCGCCGACGCACGGATGCGGTCGTCGACGACCGGCACCCACGGCTTCCGCTCCGAGGCGCTGACGTGACGCCGCCAGGCATGACCCACCTGGAACAGGAAGAACTCCTCGAAGATCATCCGCCGCTGCGGCAGGGTTCGGAACGCGTTCAGTTCGTCGACCGACGCGTCGTTCGGGGGAAAGTGCGACTGCTCGAGCGCCAGCCGGCGCGCAACCAGCCCCAGCCTCGCTCGCAGCCCGGCGGGCAGCGGATCGGGTATCTCGTCTGGAAGCTGGTCGAGGGCCTGCCGGACCAGGCGACGCTGCATGTTCGGGGTGACCGTGCCGGTCTTCTCGTAAAAGGGGACGACCCGGCCGGTCCGCACGCTCGACAGGTCGTCGGACACGAGCTCGTATTCCGGATTCATGAAATGGAGTCCGGTCGAATCCAGCTTCACGTCGCCGAAGACCACGACCTGGAGGTGTGGCTTCAGGATGTCGGCGAGAAACGCCTGGTTCATCCACGTGCAGCGGACCGATCCACTGGCATCGGCGACGACAGCATGGAAGATTCGGAAACCGCGCCGGCGTGTGAGTGTGAGGTTGGCCGCCTTGATCTCGCCGAGGACGGCCGCCTTGGCTCCGGGGCGCAGCGAGGCAATCGCCTGCATCCGGCTGCGATCCTCGTAGCGGAACGGCAGCCGATACAGCAGATCCTCGACCGTGACGAGTCCGGCGCGCTTGAGATCGGCCGCCTTTCGCGGGCCGACGCCTTTCAGGAACTGGAGCGGAGTGGATAGGAAATCAATGCTCAATGCTCGAGGCTCAATGCCCAAGGCATCGGGCATTGGATGCTACTGAATGACGACCGCCTGCCCCTGTCTCATCTCGATCTGCCGGATGCGCGCCGGCAGCGCGAACGGGTCTTCCAGGCGCACGCCCTCCGGGTCGTCAGGGGTGCGGGAGTAATAGGCAACCATGTCTTGAAGCAGCGACTTCGGGACCGGAACGCCTGACACCGTCGCCCGTTCGAGATTGAACCGTCCTGTACCGTTCGCCGTGTGCAAGACTCCGCTCATGCTCACCGGCACGCGGCCGCCGAGATAGCTCCACGGATTCAGCATGCCGCCGGTCGATCGGCGCCTGCCCATCGCCTCGAGGTCGACGATGGCGTCGGCCCTGAGGAGGCCGTCGCCAACGATGGTCACTCGTGGCGCAGTCACGCCCTCTGGGAGGACTTCCCGACCACGATACAGAAACCAGGAATTGACCTCGGCCTCGGTGAACGACGTCCGGCGCGACTCCGCCGTGGCTCGAAGGAGGCCGCTGGCCTGCCGGCTGACCATCGCCATTTTTCGATCGAAGGCGTCTGCCTGCTGCTCGGAAACGCCTGCCGCCTGCACGACCGCGAGCCCGAGCCCGCAGACGACAAGAACGATCGAAAGGCGAATATAGGAAGACATACGTGCTGCCTCCTGGGGAGCTGGCTCGAACGAGTGTAGCACCAAAACCTTGATTTTCGCTTTATGTTCGCATATAGTCGTGCTCGGTTCCAGCCGGACGACTCAGCCCACTCTATCGGCAGGAGGATGCGTGCTTCCACTCACAAAACGCCAGCGCGAGATCCTGGACTACCTGAACGACTTCATCCAGCAGCACGGATACGCCCCCAGCCTCGAGGAGATCGGCCGTCGTTTCAATCTGTCGTCTCTGGCGACAGTGCACAAGCACCTGAGCAACCTTCAGGAAAAAGGCTTCATCCGGCGGGCCTGGAATCGCAGTCGCTCCGTCGAGCTCGTGCCGACGCGCGGAGCGGGCCGGGCGCTCGAGCTCCCGCTGCTCGGCTACGTGGCCGCGGGCGCACCGATCGAGGCGGTCGCCGGTACTGAAACGATTGCCGTGCCGGAAACGCTGGCGGGCAAACGAGACAGCTACGTGCTGCGCGTCAAGGGCGACTCGATGATCGACGAGCACATTCGCGATGGCGACTTCGTCATCGTCGAGGACCGCAAGTCCGCAGACAACGGCGAGATGGTCATCGCGCTCGTCGGCGGCCTCGACGTGACGCTCAAGAAGTTCTACCGGGAGAACGGCCGTGTGCGTCTCCAGCCCGCCAATCCAGCGATGCAGCCGATCATGGTCGACGCCGACCACGTGCAAGTGCAGGGTGTTGTCGTGGGTGTCATGAGGAAATACTGATGTCAGCACTCGGCTGAGTCGCTTACAACCTCACACCTGCCACCTCACACCTGCCACCCAACACCTAATACCCAACACCTAATACCTATCACCTTCCCCTTTGACCTCACCTTTGCCCTTTGACGTTTGACCTTTGATTTAGTGTCCATATGTCAGACCAGCCCGAGCGCAAGCAGATCAACTTCACGATCGTCCCTGACGAACGGCCGGGCGAACCCCGCACGTACGCCAATTTCTGCTCGATCGCCCACACGCCGTTCGACTTCACGCTGACCTTCTGCGAGGTCATGCCGCTGTCGGAAAAGGAAGTGCGGGACGCCGAGCAGGATCACGTCGTCCGCGCCCCCGTCCGCGCGCGCGTCGTCGTGCCCGTGCAGTTCGTGCCGAATCTCATCGCGGCGCTGCAGGATCATTTGCGTGTCTTTTCCGAGACTCAGTCGAACATGGGTTGGTCCAAGGGGGGACCCATCCACTGAAGTCGCCTCGAGTTGTTCTTCGGGTGATCCAGATGCTGGCGGAGCAGCATCCCAACGCGGGCACCGAGCTCCAACATCGCAACGCCTTCGAGCTGCTCGTGGCGACGATGCTGTCGGCGCAATCGACCGACGCACGGGTGAACATGGTGACACCCAGGCTCTTTGCGAAGTACCCGGACGCCAGGTCGCTGTCCGGCGCCAAGCAGGCCTCGCTCGAGCGTCAGATCGTGTCGACAGGGTTCTTCCGGCAGAAAGCAAAGGCACTTGTCGGGATGGCCCGAATGCTGGTTGCCGAGCACGGGGGTGAGGTTCCGGCCGATATGGAGGCGCTCACCCGGCTGCCGGGCGTCGGGCGCAAGACGGCCAACGTCGTGCTGGGCCACGCCCTCGGCGTGCCAGGCCTTCCAGTCGATCGACACGTCCTTCGCGTCTCCAACCGCATCGGCATTGCCGAGAGCGACGATCCGGAGCGCGTCGAGGCGCAACTGTGCGCGGCGTTGCCGAGCAGCATATGGACCCTCGCCTCCGACGTCCAGATTCTGCACGGACGCCGCATCTGCCGTCCCAAGCCGATGTGCGACACTTGCTCGGTCCGTGAGGACTGCGACTACTACCACCACGTCGTGAGCAAGGGAGCCGGACAGAAACCGACACCGCGCCCTCGAGTCAAGACCCGTGACCCGCGCCGAGTTCGAGCGTCTGCTCGTTGAAGCCATCGCGCTCATCCCCGGCCGCTTCCGCCGGGAGATGAAGAACCTCGCCCTTGTCGTCGAAGAGGAACCGAGCCAGGACCTTCTCGAGGAGATGGAAATCGAGCCGCCGGATTCGCTCTACGGGCTCTACCAGGGCACCCCCCTGCCCGAGCGAACGTGGGCGTTCGGCAACCAGCTTCCGGACCGCATCACGCTGTTTCAACGGCCGATCGAAGAGGACTGTGAGGACGAGGACGAAGTCCGCGCCGTCATCGGCGAGACGCTGATTCACGAAGTCGGGCACTACTTCGGGCTGAGCGAAGAAGAGATCGAGGAGATCGAAGAGCGCTACTGGCGCGGAGAGACGCGCGGCGAGGACGACGATTGACTCGCCGCCGGGACTCGGGATCCGGGACTCGGGACTTGGGATCCGGGACTCGGGATCCGGGATCCGGGATTCGGGACTCGACGCGCCGAGAGACGTTTCCGCGAGCGCGGAAGCGGTTCGGGCAGCACTTCCTCGAGCCGGCGTGGGTCGGCAAGCTCATCGACGCCGTCGCGCCGGGCCGGGACGAGACCTTCCTGGAGATTGGGCCGGGCCGCGGAGCGCTGACTCGACCCCTGGCCGAAAGGGCGGCGCGCGTCGTCGCCGTGGAGATCGACCGGGATCTCGCCGCGGCGCTGACTCCCAGGCTTCCGGCCAACGTGCGCCTCGTTCAGGGAGACTTCCTCGAGATCGCCGTTGCGACGCTGGTCCAGGGCGAGCGACTGCCAATCCGGGTGGTGGCCAACCTCCCGTACAACGTCGCTTCTCCCATCCTGTTCCGCATTCTGCACGAGTCCGCCGAAGGACGTGTCATACGCGACGCGACGCTGATGCTCCAGCGCGAGGTCGCCGATCGTCTCCTGGCGACACCTGGAACAGCCGACTTCGGCGCGCTGGCGATCCAGGTCGGACTGCTCGCAGACGTCAGTCGGCTCCTGAGCCTGCCCCCGGGTGCGTTTCGCCCGCCGCCCAAGGTACATTCCGCCGTCGTCTCGCTTCGATTTCGTCCCCCGTCCTTCGACGTTGGCAACCGGGCGGCCTTCGAGCGAATCGTCCGCGGGCTCTTCATCCAGCGGCGCAAGACGCTGCTCAACGCGCTCAAACCCGTGGCCGACTCGTTCGGGCGGACTGCCGCGGACGTCATTGAACGCGCGGGAGTTGATGGACGGCGCCGCCCTGGAACGCTGACGCTCTCGGAGATGGCCCGGCTTTCTCGGGCTGTGCTATAGTTTTCGCCGGAAGTCGCTGACCCGCCCGGGTTTCACCCCTTCGCCCTGCTCCGGCCACCGAAGCGAGCGGAGGGTTCAGGCACGCCCAGCTGCCTGAACGCTCGATGTGTCCGAGATGCATCGAGCAACCCCGCGAGGCCGTACCCGCCAGGGTCGCCGCCGCGGTCGTCATGCTCACGCGTCGACGCTGGGTACCACAGGACCGTTCACGAGATGAATCAATCCACTGCACCGGACGTGTCGCCGGCCACGCTCGAGGTCGTTCCACTCGGTGGCCTGGGCGAGTTCGGCATGAACATGATGGCGGTCTCGTGGGAGGACACGACGATCCTCATCGACGCCGGAGTCATGTTCCCGGAACCGGACCAGCTCGGCGTCGACCTCATCATCCCGGACATGGCGTTCGTCGAGGCCCGACGCGACCACGTCAAGGCGCTCGTCCTGACACACGGCCACGAGGATCACATTGGCGCGGTGCCGCATGTGCTCGGGAAATTCGACGGCCCGGTGTACGGCACCGCGATGACGCTCGCCTTCGTCGAGCCCAAGCTCGAGGAACACGGCATCGAAGCGCGCGACAGGCTGAAGATCATTACGCCGCGGCAGCGCGTCACGATCGGGCCGTTCGGCGTCGAGTTCATCCGCGTCACGCACAGCATGCCCGACTGCGTGGCGCTGGCCATCACGACGCCCGTCGGCACCATCGTCCACACGGGCGATTTCAAGATCGATCAGACACCCATCGACGGCCAGCATTTCGACCTGCACCGATTTGCCGAGCTCGGCACCCAGGGGGTGCTGGCGCTGTTTGCCGACAGCACGAACATCGATCGGCCCGGTTTCACGGGCCCGGAAACCGACGTCGTCGATGCCTTCGAAGAGCTGTTCACGAGCACGCATGGAAAGCTCGTCGTGGCCGCGTTCTCGTCGAGCATCTACCGCATGCAGGTGCTCGTGGACCTGGCGGCTCAGTTCGAGCGCAAGGTGGCGTTCGTCGGCCGGAGCATCGTTCAGAACTCGGAGATCGCGCAGCGCCTCGGCTACCTGCGCGTCCCGCCCGGCGTGCAGATCCGCGACGCCGACGTCGGCAACTACGCATCGCAGGACATCTTGTGCATCGCGACCGGCTCGCAGGGAGAGCCCCAGGCCGCGCTGTCCCGCATCGCCATCGACGACCATCGCTACGTCAAGCTCGGGCCCGACGATACGGTTGTGTTCTCCGCCCGATCCATTCCGGGCAACGAAAAGGCGATCGCGCGGACGATGAGCCACGTTGCGCGGCGGGGCGCGGACGTCGTGACCGGGGACATGAAGCATGTCCACGTGTCCGGCCATGGGTCGGCGGAGGAGCTGAAGCTCGTGCTTTCGCTGGTCAGACCCCGCTACTTCGTGCCCATCCACGGCGAGTACCGTCAGCTCGCCCAGCACGCGCGAATCGCGTCGCGCGTCCTGCGCGGGGCCGGGCGGACCGTTCAGGTCCTGCTCGCGCAGGACGGCGACATCATCCAGTTCGACGCGCACGGGGCGCGCATCGCCGACAAGGCGCCGACCGGCCGCGTGCTCATCGACACCACGCGGGTCGGCGAGGTGGGAGACGAGGTCCTGCGCGACCGGCAGCACCTGGCCGGCGACGGGCTCGTCGTGGCCGTCGTGGCGATCAGCCGCCACACCGGCGCCATGACGGGCGAACCGGAGTTGGTTGCCAGGGGGTTCGTCGTGAACGAGGGAGAGGAAGAGTCGCTCTTCGCCGATGCCGGCCGCATGATTGGTGACTGCATTGCGTCGGCCAGCGTCGAGGAGCGGACCGATCAGGGCCTGATGACCGAGAAGCTGCGCGTGGAGCTGCGACGCTTCTTCAAGAAACGATCTGGCCGCCGGCCACTCGTCCTCCCCGTGCTCATGGAGATCTGATCGTGACCGAGTCGACTTTCTCGAGACGCATCAGCGAGTTCCTTGGCGTCGCGCTGTTCGCGCTGGCGCTGATCTGGCTGGTCTCGCTCGTCACACACGACTCGACCGATCCGGTGTGGTTCTTCACCACGGGCGGAGGACACGCGCCGGTGAATTTCGCCGGGCGCGTCGGGGCGTTCCTGTCCGAGCTGTCGTTCCAGCTGTTCGGCTATGCCGCCTTCCTGATTCCCGCCGTGATCGCCGTCGCCGGCTGGCACTACTTCTGGTGCCAGGCGCCCGATGCCGCGTACACCAAGCTCACCGGCATCGCGCTCCTCTTGCTCGGCTCGAGCGCCGTGTTGAGCCTGCTTTTCGGAGATGCCGGCGCGGTCGGGAGGACGTTCTACGCGGGTGGCTCGGCCGGTTCGTGGGTGGGCAGCCTGCTGTCCGATTACCTGAACCGAACGGGCTCGCTCATCGTGCTGATGACCATGATCTTGCTGGCCGTCATCCTGTCGACGCAGGTCTCCTTCGGCCGAATGTTCGCCGACGCGTCGACCGGCTCGCGGACGTTGTCTGCGCGGAGCGTCGGCTGGCTGCGGGGGTGGATCGACGGGCGACGCAGGGAACGCGCGCGACGGGCCGTCATCGCGAAGCAGACCATGAAGGCCTCCGGCGTGGACGAGGCCGGGGACGAGTCCGCGGCGGAGGACGACCCCGGGCGATTCGGCCGCGGGGCTCGCACCTCTCAGGCCGATCCACCGGCGGCTCCACCGGGCCAGCGCCAGGCTCCTGTCGTCGCGCGCAAGCGGGCCGACGTGCCGGCGTCGCTTCCGCTGTCTGAACCCGAGTTGAAGGCGCCGGCACAACGCCGTCAAGGCGCGTTCACACCGCCCCCGATGGCGCTGCTCGATGCGCCGAAGGTCGAACGGAAGATCGACGAGCGCGAACTGATGGAGTCGGCCCGCCTGCTCGAGGAGAAGTGCCGCGAGTTCGCAGTCGAGGGCCAGGTCGCGCAGATTCACCCCGGCCCCGTCGTCACCACGTTCGAGTTCAAGCCCGAGGCCGGCGTGAAGTACAGCAAGGTCACCGGGCTGGCCGACGACCTCTGTCTGGCCATGCAGGCCGAGTCGGTCCTCATCGACCGTATTCCCGGCAAGTCCACCGTCGGCATACAGATCCCGAACCCGAGTCGAGAGCCGATCTCGCTCCGCGATCTGCTCGAATCCGACGCCTATCAGCGGTCACCGTCCAAGCTGACGATCGCGCTCGGCAAGACGATTCACGGCGAGCCCTACGTCACGGATCTCGCCACGATGCCGCATCTGCTCATCGCCGGCTCCACGGGCACCGGCAAGTCGGTCGGCCTCAACGCGATGCTGACGAGCCTCTTGTACCGTGCGACACCAGACGAGGTACGCCTGATTCTGATCGACCCCAAAAGGCTCGAGCTCGGCATGTACGAAGAGATTCCCCACCTGCTCACTCCGGTCGTCGTGGATGCGAAGAAGGCGGCGAACGCGCTCCGTTGGGCCGTGCGCGAGATGGAGGAGCGGTACAAGACGCTGGCCGCCGAAGGCGTCCGGAACATCGACCAGTACAACAGGAACATGCGCTACGCGCTCGCAGAGCGGGGCGCGGCGGACGAGAGCGTACCCCGTTCCCTGCCGTTCATCGTCGTGGTGATCGACGAGCTCGCGGACCTGATGATGGTGGCGAGCAACGAAGTGGAGGAATCGATCGCCCGGCTCGCCCAGATGGCGCGGGCGGTGGGCATTCACCTGATTCTGGCCACGCAGCGTCCATCGGTCGATGTGATCACAGGCCTCATCAAGGCGAACCTGCCGTCGCGCATCTCTTTCCGCGTGTCGTCGAAGGTCGACTCGCGGACCATTCTCGACGGCAACGGCGCCGAGCAGCTGCTGGGGAAAGGGGACATGCTCTTCCTCCCCCCGGCCTCGTCGCGAGCCATTCGGCTGCACGGCCCGTACATCTCCGAACAGGAGAGCGCGCGTCTGGCCAGCTTTCTCCGCAAGCAGGGCAAGCCGGTGTACGACGACACCATAACGGCCGAAGACGAGAAGGACGGCGCTGGCGGCCAGGAGTTCGAAAAGGACGAGCTCTACGACGAGGCCGCGCGCATCGTGGTGTCGACCGGCCAAGTGTCCATCTCGTACTTGCAGCGGAAGATGCGCATCGGCTTCAGCCGCGCGGCGCGGCTGGTGGACATGATGGAGGCCGAAGGGCTCGTTTCCTCCGGCACAGGGGGCAAGCCGC
>Ga0209640_10000356_pt1 | contig 34933 bp, 36 predicted proteins | sample RifCSP10_1_FD_184018 | JGI IMG/M metagenome (GOLD analysis project Ga0209640, IMG submission 184018) | Soil microbial communities from Rifle, Colorado - Rifle CSP2_sed 10_1 (SPAdes) (version 2) | ecosystem: Environmental > Terrestrial > Deep subsurface > Rock core/Sediment | place: Rifle... | reverse complement strand
CGACTCGTCGGGCTCCCGGTGCGGGCCCCGCGCAATCCGAGCCGCATCGTCGAGTGGCTCGAGGTGCGAGAGATTCGGGTGCAGGTGAGGCGGGCCGGCTCCCGCGCTCACGAGCTGCGGTTGTGGACGACATTGCTCGATCCGCGCACAGCGCCCGCGCTGGAGCTGGCGCAGGTGTACGCGAGTCGCTGGGAGCACGAGCTGTACTTTCGCGAAATCAAACGACAGCTGCGCCGGTCCGCAGTCTTGCAGAGTCACACCGTCGAAACCGGCGCGCAGGAGATCGCCGCGATCGTGTTGGCCAGTGCCGTCATCGCCGACGAACGCGCACGCGTGGCCACCGGCCACATCCCAGCGCTTCGGGTGAGCTTTGGGCAGGTGCTGAACATCGTCCGCGGCATGTGGTTGTTCCTCGGGCCATTCGACGACGTCTTCACGGACCAGCAGAAGACCCGCGTCGTTCGTCGTGGCCGGGCACTCATCCGTCGCAGCGTGCTCGCGCCTCGGCGGCCACGCACTTGTGCACGGGCCGTGCGCCAACCTGTCACCAAATGGCCGCGGCTCCTGAAGCCGCAGTCGATCGAAGCACGGTGGGAGCTTCAACTCGTATGACTCGTAGACACCGAATTTCCGAAAGGCATTGAGCCTAGGCCGCACATGCTAACACACGGCACAGCACACCCCAATCACGTTTGTGGTGAAGCCGAATGGAGGTGGCTTGTTACGGAAAGACCGCGATCGCGTCGATTTCGACCTTGACGTCGCGCGGGAGCCTGGCCACCTGCACGGTTGAGCGGGCGGGCGGCGGATCGGTGACAAACGTGGCGTAGCAGGCGTTCATCGCCGCAAACTCGGTCATGTCCGACAGGAAGACCGTCGTGCGGACGACGTGCTCGAAGCCGGTGCCGGCCGCTTCGAGCAGCGCGCGGATGTTTCGCATCACCCGTTCGGTTTGCGCGGTGATGTCGCCGGTGACGAGCGCGCCGGTGGCCGGGTCGATCGGGATCTGGCCGGACAGGAAGAGCAGGTTCCCCGCGCGGATGGCGGGGGAGTACGGGCCGATTGCCTTGGGCGCGGCCGGCGCCGCAATGACTTCCACCCCACGGCGCGCGCGTGCGCCGCGGGACCCCCGGGCGTGGCGCACGTCAGGCTGCCTTGGTGACCTTACCGCTGCGCAGGCACCGCGTGCACACGCGGATTCGCCGCGTGGTGCCGCCGACGGTCGCGCGCACCGTCTGCAGGTTGGGTTCGAACCGCCGGGGACCGACGTTGTGGGCGTGCGACACCGTCCGGCCGACCACCGGGCCCTTCCCGCAGACTGCACATCGCTTTGCCATGACTCTCTCGCCTTTCGCCCTCAACCCTCAACCACCAACCACCAACCACCAAGGATAACAGGTTCAGGGAAGAATCAGGGGGCTGGCTGGCGCCGCATCCGGCCGCGCAGACTCCGACGTGCCGGTTACCTGGAGCAGCCGCGCCATCAGCTCGAGGTACGCCGCGTCGCCTTCGTGCGGCAGCCGCGCGTCTCGCGCCCCCTGTTCGATCGCCCTGAGCACAATGGCCGCCTCGCGATCGTACACGGTGCCTCCCTGCTCACGAATCTCGGCCAGCAGCCGCTTCAACGCGGTCTCAAGCGACTGCGCGGTCCTTGACGCCGGCGTGTGCTCGTATATCACGCCGCGCGCCGCGGTTTCGAGCGTCGACGCGAGCGCGGCGGCCGCCTCGGCCACATCGGCGTCAACCAGTCGGGTGAATCCGTCCGGCGTATGCCGCGCGATGGCCGTCTGAAACAGGAAGAAGAGCTGATACTGCCGTTCGGTCAGCGGCCGAATCGTCGGCAGCAGACGTGCGACATCGCGCGCCTGCTGCCGGCGCACGACGGCCGCGGGGTGCTCGCGCGCGGCCGCGAGATACCCACAGTCGCTGGGACACTGGATCTCGACCAGGCGCTTGGTTCCGCAACAGACAGGACAGATGGTCCGTGCGAGCGCGGGGCACTCGCGACGGGCCTTCCGCTGCCCGCAGCTGGGGCAGAGCATCCCTCAGCTTCGCACAGATGGCGGCGCGTCCGAAAGGGACCCGCGCGACAAGACCGGCAGGGCGGGCGATTGTCGGGATCGGCAAGAACCCGTATAATCCGGCCAAATCCAGCCAGTTTTCTCGGAATAGGCTTTGCAATTCACCGGAGCGACGTGCGTGCACTGGCCGACGCGGAGGACCATGGCCGAAGCGCTTGTCCGACACGAATCGCCGATCGAATACTTCCGCGAGCTCGTGGAGTCCGCCATGGAGCGGCAGCACCTGGCCGCCCGCGAGCTGACCTCGTTCTATCTGGTCAATCTTCTCACCGGCTTTGTGCATGTCGATCGCTCCTCCTCCACCGGCGACGATGAAGCCCTGGGTGTGCGGTTCGTGAAGGCGCTTCAGGCCGCTGGCGTGCGGCAGCGCGATGAACTGCGCCACGTCGGCGATCAGTCGCTCTTCATCTCCGGGTTCTTTTCCGACAGCCTCGCTCGCAGCCTCGTCGACATCGACTACTACATTCAGCTGGGCGAATACGCCTACGGCTCGCTCGCGCGCCAGGGTGACGACGCGTTTGTCGATGTGTTCGACGAACTCGCCGGCAAGTTCGCCGCGTTCGTCGACGTGCTGGGCGAGGTCAGCGAGCGCACGGCGCTGACGTCGAACGCGGACCTCCTCCGCCTGTACGAGCGATGGCTTCGCACGCGAAGCCCGCGCAGCGGCGACCTGCTCGTGTCGCGGGGAATTCTTCCCAACGCCTCCGTCGCGAACCGATTCATTCAGTGAGCGCCAGCTAGAAACGCTCATAAATCGACAAACTGTCGGTATTTGTTCATGTCTCATCCGAGACCTTAGAAATGGCCGGAACCAAGGGGTTTCCGCCGAAACTACTGGGGCTGATTCACCACAGACCGCGACTTTTTATGTCCTCATATTAAGACGATCCATCGCAAGACTCGATCATCCTGACGAGCGTCTAATGCCATAAGAGTTGCAGGCAGAATTGCGCAGGCTGCTCGAAGCTCGGCCTAACCCTCTACAGGTGAGCACTTACATCTGGAGCTGATCAGCCTGGATGCTCACGCCGATTCAGGGGAACGGCCTTGGGGCCGCCGGTTGGGTTGTGGAGGCATCATAATTGCATAGTAGGCGCACACGATACGGACCATCCCGGTGGGGTGGCGTGGAAGGAGCGGCAGGCATCATGGCGACGACAACGAGACAAGCGAAAGCATCGGCCAGGACGAGCCGGTACAACGAGCTGAAGAAGATGCTTGAGGACCGCCGCCGCGAGTTGATGAACGACGTGCAGGGCAGGATTCGCGACGTGCGCGCCGACGGCGGCAACGATCGCGACGTGCTCGACCAGGGCGAGAGCTCGGAAATCGACATCCAGGACGATATCGAGTTTGCGCTCATCCAGATGAAGTCGGAGACCCTCAACAAGATCAACGAGGCGCTCCGCCGGCTGGAGGAAGGCACCTACGGCAACTGCTTCGAGTGCGGCGAGGAAATCGCCGAGGCGCGCCTGCGGGCGCTGCCGTTTGCCGTCCGCTGCAAGGACTGCGAGGAGGCGCGCGAAACTGCCGAGCAGCGCGAACGCCAGCTGGCGCAGAAACGCGGGGGCGCGCCGCTCTTCTTCGACATGTCCAGCTAAATCGTTCGGATCGTTCGAACCGTTCGGGTCGTTCGGCACGTTCGAACGATCAGACGGAACGACCCGAACGATCCGAACGGTCCGAACGATTCGAACGATCAGAGGGCGGCCTGCGGCCGCCCTTTGTGTTTGGGAGTGACCCATGAGCGAACGCAACGAGGCGCTGGACCTGCAGGAAATCTCGGTCGGCGATCGGACGATCGCCATTCCCGACGAGCTCCCGATCCTCCCGCTTCGCGACACCGTCCTGTTTCCCAATTCCTTCATGCCGCTGGCGGTCGCGCGCGAGAGCTCCGTGCGGCTTATCGATGACGCGATTTCCGGCGGCAAGCTGATTGGTGTGTTTACCCAGCGGGACGCGGGGGTCGAGGAGCCGCAGCAGGCCGACCTGTATCGCGTCGGCACGGCGAGCCACATCCACAAGATGTTCAAGCTGCCGGACGGCAGCCTGCGCCTGATTGTGCAGGGCCTGGCCCGGCTCACGCTCGACGCGGTGACCGAGACGCGTCCGTATCTGCGCGGCCGCGTCAGCCTGGCGGCTGAGGCCACCCACGAGACCGATCGCCTCGAGATCGACGCACTGCTGCGGAACATCAAGTCGAACTTCCAGCGTGTCGTGTCGCTCTCGCCGCTCCTGTCCGACGACCTGCAGACGCTGGCCGCCAATATCGTCGACGCCGGGCGGCTGGCCGACTTCATCGCCTCGAGCCTGACCACCATTTCCACAGCCGTCAAGCAGGAAGTGCTCGAGACGCTCGACGTACGGGCGCGCATGGACAGCCTGAACCGCATCCTGATCAAGGAGCTCGAGGTGCTGGAGCTCGGCTCCAGGATTCAGTCGCAGGTGCAGTCCGAGGTCGGCAAGAACCAGCGCGAGTACTTTCTCCGGGAGCAAATGAAGGCGATTCAGAAGGAGCTCGGCGAAAGCGACGATCAGGCCAGGGACATCGAGGAGCTGCGGGAGAAGATCGAGGCCGCGGGCATGCCCGACGGGGTGCAGAAGGAGGCGCTGCGCGAGCTCGATCGGCTCGCGAAGATGCCGGTGGCGGCGGCGGAGTACACCGTGTCGCGCACCTATCTGGACTGGCTGGTCATGCTGCCGTGGCAGAAGCGAACCGACGAGGTGATCGATCTCGCCCGAACCAAGGAGGTGCTCGACGCGGACCATACCGGCCTGGCCAAGGCGAAGGATCGCATCCTCGAATACCTCGCGGTGCGGAAGCTCAATCCCGCCGTCAAAGGGCCGATTCTCTGCTTCGTCGGCCCGCCGGGGGTCGGCAAGACATCGCTGGCACGCTCGATCGCGCAGTCGCTCTGCCGGAAGTTCGTACGGGTCTCGCTCGGCGGCATGCGCGACGAGGCGGAGATCCGGGGGCATCGCCGCACGTACATCGGCGCGCTGCCCGGCCAGATCATTCAGGGACTGCGTCGCGCGGAATCAAAGAACCCGGTCTTCATCCTGGACGAGATCGACAAGCTCGGGGCCGATTTTCGCGGCGACCCGGCGTCGGCGCTCCTGGAGGTGCTGGATCCCGAGCAGAACTTCACGTTCCGCGACCATTATCTGGACGTCCCGTTCGATCTCTCCGAGGTGCTGTTCATCACCACGGCCAACGTGCTGGATCCGGTCCCGCCGGCGTTGCGCGACCGCATGGAAGTGCTCGAAATTCCGGGGTATACCGAGGAGGAGAAGCTCGCCATCGGCCGCGAGCACCTCGTCGACAAACAAGTCAGGAACCACGGCCTCACTCCGGAGCAGTTCACGATTACCGACGCGGCGCTGAGCGCCGTGATTCGCGGATACACCCGCGAAGCCGGCGTCCGCAATTTCGAGCGGGAAATCGGCGCGCTGTGCCGGAAGGCGGCGCGGCGACGCGCCGAGGGCAACGCCGATCCGCTGGCGGTCACGCCGGAGGTCGTCGCGGAGCTGCTGGGCGCGCCGACCTTCCTCGATGAGGAAATGGAGGAGCGCACCAAAGACCCGGGCGTGGCGATCGGCCTTGCGTGGACGCCGGCCGGCGGCGACGTGCTGTTTGTCGAGGCGTCGCGCATGGCGGGCACCGGCTCGCTCACGCTGACCGGCCAGCTCGGCGAGGTCATGAAGGAATCGGCGCGCGCGGCGCTCTCCTGGTTCCGCGCGCACGCGGCGGCGTACGGCGCCGATCCCGACTTCTTCAAGAACGCCGAAATTCACCTGCACGTCCCGTCTGGCGCGATTCCGAAGGACGGGCCGTCGGCCGGCGTCACGATCGCCACGGCGCTGGCCTCCGAGGTGACGCGGCGTCCAGTGCGCGGCGATATCGCCATGACCGGGGAAATCACGCTGTCCGGGCGCGTGCTGCCGGTGGGCGGCATCAAAGAAAAGGTCCTCGCGGCGCGTCGGGCCGGCATCCGTGAAGTCATCCTGCCGCGGCAGAACGAGAAGAACGTCAAAGAGGATCTGACGGAGGAACTGCGCCGCGAGTTGACGATTCACTTCGTCCAGAGCGTGGACGAGGTGCTCCTGCTCGCGTTGCTGCCCCCGCCCAAGGCGCCCCACGACCGGACGAGGGATCGTCGCGTCCAGCCGCGCGTCCAGTAGGGGCGGACCTTCAGGTCCGCCCGATCAACGTCAGCCCCGCGACCGTCTTCAGGTCGATAATCTCGCCCGACGCGATCATGGCGCGAACCGCGTCGAGCGAAAACGGCCGCGCCTCGATGTCCTCGTCCTCGTCCTGCTGCGCGGCCGGATCGTCGTCTGCGGGCTGCCGAAGGCCCGTGGCGCGGTAGAAGTGCATTTCTTCGTCGCAGTACCCCGGCGTCGGGAAAAACGCGCCAAGCGGATCCAGCGCCGACGGGATCAGGCCGATTTCCTCGTGACATTCACGCACCGCGGCTGACCTCGGATCCTCGCCGTGCTTGAGGCTGCCGGCCGGCAGCTCCCACGCCGCGCGTCCGATCGCGTGGCGGTACTGCCGGACCAGCACGATGTCGCCGCGTGCCGTGACGGGGATGAGCACGACGGAGCCGGGGTGGCGGATGATCTCCGCCTCGAGGCGACCGCCGCGCGGCAGCGCGATCGATTCGACGTTCACCGTGAAGATCCGCCCGTCGAACACCTTGCGGATCTGACTGGGGATGATCGGCTTATCCATCTTCGTTCCATCCAGGCAGCTCGTCGAGGAGCCCGGCCAGGTCGTCGGGCAGCGGCGCCGTGAACTCCATCCGCCGGCCGTCGCGCGGGTGCGTGAACACCAGGCGTTCGGCGTGCAGGAACGGCCGCTCCAGACGCTGCAGGGCGCGCAGGTCGCCCGGGATGCGCCGGCGCACGCCGCCGTACAGCGGGTCGCCGACGATGGGATGGCCGATTGCGCTGAGGTGCACGCGAATCTGGTGCGTGCGGCCGGTGTGAATGGCAACCTGGCACAACGTGACGCCGCGGAGGTGGCGCGCTCGCGTGATGCGGGTCACAGCCTCGCGCGCGCGCCGGGCGCGGGCGGACATCTTCTGGCGGTTGACGGGATCGCGCCCGATGGCGGCGTCGATCCGGCGCCCCGCCTGGACGACCCCCCATACGAGCGCGATGTACTCCTTCTCGACTTCCCGATCGTGAAACTGACGCGAGAGCTCCTGGTGCGCCGCGTCGTTCTTGGCGATCACCATGACGCCGGAGGTCCCGCGATCCAGCCGGTGGACGATCCCCGGCCTCAGCTCACCGCCGATCCCGCTCAGGTCGGGCATGTGGTGGAGCAGCGCGTTCACGAGCGTCCCCGACGCATGGCCGGCGCCCGGGTGCACGACCATCCCGGCCGGCTTGTTCAGCACCGCCACGTCCGCGTCCTGATAGAGGATGTCGAGCGGCAGCGCTTCCCCGGCCACCCGGGAAGGCGAGACATCCGGAAGCTCCACGGTCACCCGATCGCCGCCGCGCACCGCAAGGTTGGCGCGGGCCTCGCGGCCGTCGACCCTCACCTGCCCGTCGGCGATCAGCCGCTGAATCTGGGTCCGGGACTGACGCTCGAGAACCGACACCAGAAACCGATCGAGCCGCTGCCCGTCGGCGTCCGACGGAACGATGAACTCGATCACAGCGGACCAGCCGTCAGGCCGCCAGCGAGGGGCGGCGCTCGGCTTGCTGCGGCGTGTCGGGCGAGCCCTTCGACAGCCAGACCAGCATCACGAGGCTCAGCGGGCCGAGAATCAGCGAGATGAACTGCGAGGTCGAAAAGCCGAGGATCTCCCCGCGCGGGTCGCCGCGATAGATCTCGATGACATAGCGGGACACGGCGTACAGGAACATGTACGCCCAGAAGGTGCGGCCGGCGAACTGCCGGCCGCGCCGTTCGGTGGCGAGCAGCACGAGCAGGATGAGGAGCTCGGCGCCCGCCTCGTAGAGCTGGGTGGGGTGCAGCGGGATCCCCAGGGGCGTGCCGACGTTCGCCGCGGCCAGCGGATTGGTGAAGGTGATCGCCCATGGCAGGTTCGCCGGTTTGCCGTAACAGCAGCCGGCCGCCAGGCACCCCAGCCGCCCGGTGACGTGGCCGAGCGCGATGCCGGGCGCGAACACGTCGCACGTCGTCCAGAAGGGCAGGCCGTGGCGCGCGACATACCAGAACCCGACGGCCACGGCGAGGATGAGCCCGCCGTAGAACACGCCGCCCGACCGGGCGAGCGACAGCAGGTCCCCGGGCGAGCGGCTGAACTGATCGAAATCGACAATCAACAGGAGGAGCTTGGCGCCGACCAGCGCGGCGATGATGATGTAGATGCCGAGATCGAGCACGCGGCTCGGATCGAGCCCCCACTTCTTGGCGCGGCGCATGGCCAGCCAGAGGCCGACCAGATACGAGACGGCCAGCAGCACGCCGTACGAGTAGATGGTGATTGGACCGATGCTAAACAGCTCTGGATACACGGCGTCGTCCTATCTCAAGCAGGTCGAGAATCATCAGCGAGACGCCTACGGTGATGGCGGCGTCCGCCACATTGAATGCCCAGAAATGCCAGCCGCGCCAATACAGATCGACAAAATCCACGACGTACCCCGATCCCAGCCGGTCGATGAGGTTGCCGGCCGCGCCGCCGATGATGAGCGCCAGGCCGAGACGTGCGAGGCGCTGTTCGACCGGCAATGTGGCACCGTACCACGTCAGCGCCGCCAGGGCCATCGCGGCGACGACCGAGAGCAGCACCGTCTTGAACGGAAAGTCGACCGCATTCATCAACCCGAATGCCGCGCCGAAGTTGTGCACGCGGGTCAGGTTGAAGAAGCCCGGAATCACCTCCACGCTGTCGTGCAGCGCGAACCGCGATCGGACCACCGCCTTCGCCGCCTGATCGAGGGCCACGATCACACCCGCAATCGAAAGCTCGAGCCGGAGCCGGCCGGATATCGGCATCACCGGTTGACCGGTTCGGCCAGGGCTTCGACGCACCGGTCGCAGATGCCCGCCCAGTCGGGTTCGGTCCGGACCGCCGGCACGAACCGCCAGCACCTGTCGCACCTCACGCCCGGGGCCTTGTCCACCTCGATCCGGACCTCATCGGGGCCATCCGGCGACGCGTGGAGCGCGACGTGGGAGACGATGAACAGCATCGGCAGCTGCGCGCGATGCTGCTCGAGCAGGGCGGCGACAGCGCCCGTTGCGCGCATCGTCACGCGGGCGCCGAGCGAGTTGCCGATGACCTTGTTCTTCCGCTTCTCTTCGAGCGCGGCATTCACCTCGTCGCGGACCTTCATCAGCCGGTCCCATGCGGCGACGAGGTCGCGGTTGAGAAACGGCTCGACGCGTGGGAACTCCTCGAGGTGCACCGACGCGGAGCGGCGGCCCGGCATGTGGCGCCACAACTCGTCGGCGGTGACGGACAGGATGGGCGCGAGCAGCCGCGCCAGGCCGTCGGCGATCACATACATAACGGTTTGCGCGGAGCGCCTGCCGTGGGAACGGGCCCCGAACGTATACATCCGGTCCTTCGTCACGTCGATGTAAAACGCGCTCAGGTCCGAGGTCGCGAGGGTGTTGAGCGCCTGAAACACCGTCGAAAAGTCATACTCCTCGTAGCCGTGAATCGACCGCTGCGCCGCATCGGCGTAGCGGGCGAGGCTGTAACGGTCGACTGATTCCAGACGGTCGAGTGGCACCATGTCGGCAGCCGGATCGAAGTCATACAGGTTGGCCACGAGAATTCTGCACGTATTGCGGATCTTCCGGTACGCCTCGATCACACGCGTAAGGATCTCCTTGCTCACGCGCAGCTCCTCACGGTAGTCGCTCATCGCGACCCAGAGGCGCAGAATCTCCGCCCCGCTCTCCTTGATCACGTCCTGCGGGAGGATCGCGTTGCCAACCGACTTCGACATCTTGCGACCTTCGAGATCGATCAGGAAGCCGTGGGTGAGCACCTGCCGGAACGGCGGCCGGCCGCGGGTTCCGAGCCCGACAAGCAGCGAGCTCTGGAACCATCCGCGATGCTGATCGCTGCCCTCGAGGTACAGGTCGGCGGGCCACGTCAGCTCCGGACGCGAAGGCAACACGGCCTCGTGGCTCGATCCAGAGTCGAACCACACGTCGAGGATGTCGCGTTCCCGCTCGAACGTGGTGCCTCCGCACGCGGGGCACGTCAGGCCCTCGGGAATGAACTCCTCCAGGGGCCTTTCCCACCAGGCGACGGCGCCGTAGCGGTCAAACACGGCCGCCGCTTTTTCCACGAGCGCCGGCGTCAGGATTGCCTCACCGCACGTCGCGCAGTCGACTGCGGGAATTGGCACGCCCCAGACACGTTGCCGCGAGATGCACCAGTCAGGCCGGTTCGCGACCATGTTGTAGATGCGGTCGCGACCCCACGACGGAATCCATCTGACCTGGTGATCGATCGCATTCAGCGCCGCATCACGCAACGTCCTTGCGCCTGAGCTGTCGACCGTGATGACCGGATCGCCGTCAAGGCGGATGAACCACTGCGACGTGGCCAGAAAGATCACAGGGTTGTGGCAGCGCCAGCAGTGCGGGTACTGGTGCTCAAATGTGTCCCGGTGCCACAAGCGCCCGCGTTCCTTGAGCGCTTCCTCGACTCGGGGGTTCGCGTCGAACACCCGTCGCCCGCCGAACAGCTCGACGGTTTCGAGGAAACGGCCGTCGGGTCCGACCGGCGCGTAGATCTCGAGCCCGTATTTCACACCGGTATTGAAATCGTCCGCGCCATGGCCGGGTGCGGTGTGGACCGCGCCGGTGCCGGTATCAAGCGTGACGTAGTCGCCGAGGACCGCCACGGAATCGCGTGCGTACAACGGGTGCCGGAAACGAATGCGCTCAAGCTCCGCGCCCTTCATCCGCGCCACGGGCGATCCGAATGTCCGGCCGATCGCCTGAGCGACCCGTGATGCGAGTGCCTCAGCGACGATGACGGCTCGGCCCTCGACCTCATACGCCGCGTAATCGAACTCGGGATGAAACGCGATGGCGAGGTTGGACGGAATCGTCCAGGGTGTGGTCGTCCAGATCAGGACGGATACGTCGCGTTCCGCGAGGGCCGGCACGCGCGACCACAGCTCAGCGCGGCCGTCCGGTGCGAGCTGAAACTCGACATAGATCGACGGCGACGAGTGATCCTCGTACTCGACCTCCGCCTCGGCGAGCGCAGTCCGGCAGTGAATGCACCAGTGGACCGGCTTCTTGCCCTTGTAGACAAGTCCTTTGTCGACGAACTTGCCGAGCGCCCGCGCGATCGAGGCCTGATACCGGTAGTCCATCGTCAGGTACAGATGGCCCCAGTCACCAAACACGAGCAGCCGCTGAAACTCCTCCGACATCACGCCGACGAAGCGCTCGGCGTAGGCGCGGCACGCACGACAGAAGTCGGCAATCGACATCTCCCGCTTCTTGGGGCCAAGCTCCCGATCGACCCGCAGTTCGATCGGAAGACCGTGACAGTCGTATCCGAGCACGTACGGGGCGTCGAATCCGGCCATCGTGCGCGACTTGACGACGATGTCCTTCAGAATCTTGTTGAGGGCAGTCCCGAGATGGATGTTGCCGTTGGCGTACGGCGGACCGTCGTGCAGCACGAACTTCGGCCGGCCTGCACGGTTGGCGCGGATCTGTCCGTACAGGTCCATCGCCTGCCAGCGCGCGAGCCATTCGGGCTCGGCCGTCTGCAGGTTGGCCTTCATCGGAAAGCCCGTGCGCGGCAGGTTGACCGTGTCTTTCCACTCGGGCATACGTCTACCAAATTCTATAATGCGGGGATGGCCACGCTCGAACGATCCGGGACGGCCCTCTCGCACGTCCACGAAGAAGTCCTCGACAACGGCCTGCGCGTCCTCATCCAGGAAATGCACACCGCGCCGCTGGCGTCCGTCTGGTGCTGGTACCGCGTCGGCTCCCGGGACGAGACGACCGGGCAGACCGGCGTGTCCCACTGGGTGGAGCACATGAACTTCAAGGGGACCACCAACATTCCGCGCGACAAGGTCAAGGGGATCATCGAGCAGTTTGGCGGATATTGGAACGGCTACACCTGGATCGATCAGACCACGTATACGGAAACGGCCACCCGCGACGCGCTCGATCGCATGCTGTTCATCGAGGCCGAGCGGATGGTCAACGGCCTGTACGATCCGGCCGACTGCGAATCCGAGCGGACGGTGATCATCTCGGAGCTGCAGGGCGGCGAAAACGATCCGGACACGCTGCTCGATCAGGAGCTCACCGCGGTGTCGTTCAAGGCGCATCCGTACCGGCACCCGACGATCGGCTGGCTGTCGGATCTGCAGTCGATGACCCGTGAGGACCTCTACGCGTACTACCGTCGCTACTACGTGCCCAACAACGCCACGCTGGTGATTGTAGGCGACGTCGACACGAAGGACGCGATGCGCGGGGTCGTCCGTCATTTCGACGCCATCACGCGGGCCGACGTGGCGCCGCGGGCGCGCACCAGGGAGCCCGATCAGCTGGGCGAGCGCCGCGTGACGCTGTCGCGGGAGGGGACGACCGGCTACCTGAAGCTCGGCTATCACGCGCCGGCGGTGGGCGACCCCGATTTCTTTCCGATGCTCGTGCTCGACGCCGTGCTCACCGGCGCGAAGGGTGTGAACCTGTGGGCCAGCTTCCGCACGCCGCCGCCGCAGCGGAGCGCGCGGCTCTATCGTGCGCTGGTCAACACGGGCCTCGCCTCGTCGGTGATGGGCGGCCTGGTGCCGACGGCGGAGCCGTTCCTCTACACGATTTCGGTGACGGCCACCGTGGGCACGGCGCTCGCACGATTGGAAGAGGCCGCGCTCAGCGAGCTCGAGCGCGTGCGCCGCGACGGCGTCTCCGCGGCCGAGCTGCACAAAGCCGTCCACCAGCTGCGCGCGCGGCTCGTCTTCGAGAACGACAGCATCACCAACATCGCGCACCAGCTTGGATACTTCGAAACCGTGGCCAGCTGGCGGCTGGTGCCGGCGCTCAGGGAACGGATCGAGTCGGTTACGCTGGAACACGTCAGGGTGGCGGCCGAGCGGCTGACGCCGCTCAATCGGACGGTCGGCTGGTTCGAGCCGCAGCCCGTCGGCACGCACCGGGACGCGCCGGCCGGGCAGGGCGCCGGCTCCGGTCCAATCCGATGACGACCGCCACGCAGCGCGGGCTCGCGCCCGTTCGGGTGGTACTCGACAACGGAGCCGTCCTCATCGCGAAACAGTCGCAGACGACGCCCGCCGTCACGATCCACGCGGCGCTGGCGGCCGGCACCGCGTTCGACCCGCCGGACCACCCCGGCCTGGCGCACTTCGTGTCGCGGACGATCGATCGCGGAACGCTGACGCGTGGGGCGGACGAGATTGCCGAGGATCTCGATCGCCGCGGTGTCTCCCTGGCGACCAGCGTCAACCGGCACGCGCTCTCGCTCGTGTGCACCTGCCTGGTCGAGGATCTGGAATCGATATTGGCCGTGCTCGCCGACATCGTGAGGCATCCGGCGTTTCCAGACGATGAAGTCCGGACGCGGCGGGCGGAGATCACGACCCTCATTCGCCAGGACGAGGACAACCCGGGGGCGATGGCGATGGAAGGCGTGCTCGCGGACCTTTACGGCGCAACCCACGGGTACGGCCGGCGGCCGCGGGGATCGGTCGAAAGCGTGGAGGCGATCGATCGCGCCGCGCTGCAGCGATTTCACGCGGCGCGCTTCAGTCCCGGCTCGCTGTCGCTGGTGATGGTCGGCGATATCGAGTCTGCCCGTGCCGTGGACGCCGCGCGCGCGGCCTTTGCGGCGTGGAGCGCGCCCGCCCCGCCGCCGCTGGAGCTGCCGGCGGCCGCTCCGGCCTCGGTCCGCCACGTTCGGGTCATCCCGATGATGAACAAGGCGCAGGCCGACATCGCGTACGGGTTCACGAGCATCCGCCGGTCCGATGCCGCCTACTACGCGTACTGGTTGATGAACAACATCCTCGGCCAGTACTCGCTGGGTGGGCGGCTGGGAGACCGCATCCGGGAACGGCAGGGGATGGCGTACTACGTCTTCAGCGCGCTCGATGCGAACGTCATTCCGGGCCCGCTGACCGTCCGCGCCGGCGTCAGCCCGGCCAACGTCGCGCGCGCGGTCGCCTCGATCGACGAGGAGCTCGGCAGGCTTGCGGCCGACGGCCCCACCGACACCGAGCTGCAGGAGTCGAAGCAGTACCTCATCGGGTCGATGCCGCGCACGCTCGAGACCAACGCCGGCATCGCCAGCTTCCTGCAGACCGAGGAGTTCTTCGGGCTGGGCCTCGACTACGACCTGCGCGTGCCGGCGCTGCTTCAGGCCGTGACGCGGGACGAGGTCCATGCGGCGGCCCGCCGGACGCTGGTCCCCGCGCACGCGACCGTGGTCGTGGCGGGTCCGTACGCCGGGGACGTGCGATGAGCGGTGCGCCCGTCAAGGCGGTGTTCTTCGACGTCGACTTCACCCTGATCTATCCAGGGCCGACGTTCCAGGGCGAGGGATACGCGCAGTTCTGCGCCCGTCACCAGATCGACGTCGATCCGCTGCGGTTTGCCGGCGCCGTGCTCGCCGCCTCTGCGATCCTCAACGACGCGCAGGATCACATCTACACCGCCGACATCTTCGTGCGCTACACGCGGCGGATCATCGAGGAAATGGGCGGCGCCGGCGAGCGGCTGGACGCCGCCGCCAGGGAGATTTACGAGGAATGGGCGGCCTGCCAGCACTTCTTCCTCTATGACGACGTGACGCCCGCGCTGCGGGAGCTCGCGGTGCGGCAGATCAAGGTCGGCCTGATCTCGAATTCACATCGCTCCCTGGTGTCGTTTCAACAGCACTTCGAGCTCCACGGCCTGATTGCCGCGGCCCTCTCGTCGTCGGAGCACGGATTCCTCAAACCGCACCCGAGCATCTTCGAGTCGGCGCTGAAGCTGCTCGGTGTGTCTCCCGCCGAGTCGGTGATGGTCGGCGACAGCCTGCCGCACGACGTGGAGGGGGCGCGGCGCGTTGGCATGCGCGGCATCCTGGTGCAGCGATCGCCCCAGGCAAAGCCCGTCGTACCGCCCGGCGTGCCGGTCATCCGCGATCTGTCGGAGCTTCCCGCGTTGTTGTGACCCGGTCCGGCTAAAGCCGGACGCTACGTACCCAACCAGTCGTACGAGCCACGGAAGCCAATCGTACGTAGTGTCCGGCTTTAGCCGGACCGGGTCGCTTGGTCTGCTGTTGTTGTATAAATACCGGCGACTTCAGAGAGGCACACATGCTCAGGCGACTGCTGGCCGTATCTGCGTGCGCGCTGTGTCTCGGGACGGGCGCGGCGGCCGCACAACGCGGCGCGCCACCTCCGGCGAGCGCGCAACCCCGGAGCGGTGACACGTATCTGTGGCACGGCGAATTGGTGTCGGTTGATGGAGCCAGCCGGACGCTCACGGCCAGGGTTCGGGTGCTCAGCGAGGCCGCGAGCGACGTCGGGCGCTTTGGGGTGGGCGATCGCGTCCTGCTGGCCTGGTCGGGCCTGGACGTCCACGCCGGCGCGGTGCGGCGCGTCACCCGGTACGACGCCGGTCAGCAGATCCTCGACTTTTTTGCGCTGCCCGTGGAGCTTGCCTCCCGTGACGTGCAGGGCGAGTACATGACAGTGAGGGTCCGGATTCCCGAGGCTGCAGTGGCGGCCGTGAAGGGACGCAAGCCCGGCGAGTGGCTGACCGTCACCACCCGGCAGCGTCCAAAGGCCGACGCCGACGCCATCGTGGCCGTCGGCGTGTACGCGAAACCGCCGGCGTAGTCTTATCCCGGCGGCCAGCTCAGCGCGCGTCCCGCGAGCAGGTGCAGGTGGATGTGAAACACCGTCTGGCCTGCCTCGCGGTTCGTGTTGAGCACCGTCCGGTAGCCCCGCTCGTGGTACCCGCCTTGTTTCGCCAGCGCGGCCGCCGTCCGAAACATCGATCCCACCAGCCCATCGTCTTCGGGTGAGAGGTCGTTCAAGGAGGGAATGTGCCGCCGCGGCACGATCAATACGTGCAGGGGAGCCTGCGGGTTGATGTCCTTGAACGCCACGAGGGTGTCGTCCTGGTGAACGATCGCGCCGGGGATCTGGCCCGCGATGATCTTGCAGAACAGGCAGTCGCTCATTGGTGCTGCCACCCCAACGCACTGGCGTGTTGGGGGCCCCGGCGCTGAATGATAGCCGTTCGCGCAATTCCCTGCAGGTCGTCCCGCACGCGGTCGAGCCGGAGGCCGGAGCGGGTCGCCAGCAGCGCCTCCACGTCGTCCTGCTGCCCGTAGCCGAACTCCATGACGAGCCAGCCGCCGGGTGTCAGCTTCTCCGTCGCCGCGTCGAGCACGCCGCCGATGTCGCGGAGCCCCTCGGCGCCGCCAAAGAGCGCGACGTCTGGCTCGTAGCGGACGTCGGGCGACAGCACCGGCTTGTCGCGCTCCTTGACGTACGGCGGGTTGGCCGTGATCACGTCGAACATCCCGTCGACGTCGTCGAGGTAGGACGTCGCCACGAACTCGATCCGCTCGGCGACGCCGTGGCGCGCGGCGTTGGCGCGGGCGATGTCGAGCGCCTCGGCCGACACGTCGGAGGCGACGATCCGGCACGTGGGGCACTCGAATGCGACGGCCACCGCCACGCAGCCGCTGCCCGTACCGATGTCGGCGACGCGGCGAGCCGGGGTCGGACCCCCTTCACGCGCCGACTCACGCAGCACGCGCAGCGCTTCTTCGACGATGAATTCCGTCTCGGGCCGCGGGATGAGGACCGCCGGGGTGACGGCAAATTCCAGGTCCCAGAACTCGCGGACGCCGACAATGTACGCGCTCGGCTCGCGGCGCTCGCGCCGGGCGATCCATTCGGAGAACCGCGGTTCGAGCCCGGCCGGCACCGGGTTGCGCTGCTCGGCGAGCAGTCGGGCGCGATCCCACCCGAGGATCGTCCGCGCGTACAGCTCCACGTCGAGCGGCGCGTCGGAAGGACGGATACCCGCCACCAGCAGCCGCGCGCGCGCCTCTGCCAGCCGTTCCTGCAGCGTCAACTGACCGTGGTCGCTTCCTTGAGCTTTTCGGCGTTATAGAACGCGATCACCTGCTCGAGAATCTCGCCGGGATCGCCGTCGAGGACGTCGTGGAGCCGGTGCGTGGTGTAGTTGATGCGGTGATCCGTGATGCGGCTCTGCGGAAAATTGTAGGTCCGGATCTTTTCCGACCGCTCGCCGGTTCCCACCTGGCCGCGCCGTTCCTTCGCGATGGCCTCCTGCTGTTTTCGCATCTCCATTTCGTAGAGCCGCGCCCGCAGCACCTTCATGGCCTTCGCGCGATTCTTGATCTGTGACTTCTCGTCCTGCTGCGAGACGACGACGCCTGTGGGAATGTGCGTGAGGCGCACCGCCGAGTAGGTCGTGTTGACGCTTTGGCCTCCGGGGCCGCTCGAGCAGAACGTATCGATACGGAGATCCTTCTCGTTGATCTGGATGTCGACTTCCTCGGCTTCGGGAAGGACGGCGACCGTGGCGGTCGAGGTATGAATGCGCCCGCTCGCCTCGGTGGCCGGGACGCGCTGCACGCGGTGGACGCCGCTCTCGTATTTCAGGCGGCTGTACACGCCGCGCCCCTCGATCGACGCGATGACCTCCTTCAGGCCGCCGGCGCCGCTCTCGCTCGTCGACATGACGTCGATCTTCCACCCCTGGCGCTCGGCAAAACGGCTGTACATCCGGAACAGGTCGGCGGCAAAGAGCGCCGCCTCGTCGCCGCCGGTGCCGGCGCGAATCTCGAGGATGACGTTCTTTTCATCGTTCGGATCCTTGGGGACGAGCAGCCGGCGCAGCTCGCCCATGATGGCCTCGCGCCGCTGGTTGAGCCCCTTGAGCTCCTCCTGCGCGAGCTCGCGCATCTCGGCGTCCGAGCCCCGCTGGATTTCCTCCGCCCCCTCGATGTCTTTCTGAACCGCCTTGTATTCGCGGTACTTCTCGACGAGCGGCTCGAGGTCCGACAGCGCTTTGGCGGCCTTGCGGTACTCGGCGGGATCCGACTGCACCTCGGCCGTGCCGAGGCGCGTCATCAGGTCCTCGTATTGCGATTCCACGGTGCTGAGCTTGTCGAACACGGGTTGTCAGCCTCCAGATACGGGCGGCAGAAACGCGACCTCGTCGCCCTCGTGCACCGCGGCGGCCATGCGCGCGTACTCGGCGTTGACCGCCACCGACATGGTGCCCTCGTACTGGACGAGCGAGGGGATTTCGGCGGTCAGCGATCTCCAGACCGTCTGGACGGTAGCCGGATCCGGCACATCCCGCACGAGCTCCCCGGTGCCGGCGAGATCGCGAAGCCGCGCGAACAAGCGGACGGTTACGCGCATGCGATGCGGTGCGCCGCCCGGCGTGCCTCCTCGTCCTCGGGATCGGCGGTGGCGCCCTCCAGCCAGACGTCTCCGCCGTCGAAGTGCTCCCGCTTCCAGATCGGCACAATCTGCTTCACGCGCTCGATCGCGTAGCGGCACGCGGCGAACGCATCGGCGCGATGCGGCGAGCACGCGGCAATGATGATGCTGGCCTCGCCGATCTCGAGCCGCCCAACGCGGTGGTGCAGGCCCAGTCGCACACCCGGCCACGTCGCCCGCGCCTCTTCCACGATGCGCTTCAGCGCCCGCACCGCGAGCGGCTCGTACGCGTCGTACTCGAGAAAACGCACCGTCCGTCCCTGATTGCGATCGCGGACGAGGCCCGTGAACGTCGCCACGGCGCCCTCGCCTGACGCGCCGCGCACGATGTCGCGCGTGAGCGCCTCCAGATTGAGCGGGTCCGGCGTCACCGCGACCAGGGCCATGGGATCAGTATAACGGGTCGTCCGAACGGTCCGAACGGTTCCAGAAGTGGTTCATCGGTCCGTGCCCGCGCCCCAGGTGCGGCGCGCCTTCGATTGCGCCGGCCACGTACTGCTGCGCCAGCGGAACCGCCTCGGCGAGTGTGCTCCCAAGCGCGAGACGGGCGGCAAGCGCGGCGGCAAACGTGCACCCGGTCCCGTGCGTGCCGCCTCCCGCGACGCGCCGGGCGCGGAACTCGACAAATCGATGCCCGTCATAGAGCAGATCGACGATATCGGGGGAGGGGAGGTGGCCGCCCGTGATGATCACGGCCGCGGCGCCGAGCGCGGCGATGCGCCGCGCCGCCGTGCGCCGATCCTCGTCGCTCGTGATGGTGATGCCGGACAGCGCTTCGGCTTCCGGAATGTTCGGCGTCACGACAAACGCGCGGCGCAGCAATTCGGCCTTCATGGCCGCCACCGCCTCATCGTCGGCCAGCTCGTCGCCGCTCTTGGCCGCCAGCACCGGATCGACCACCAGAAGCGGGATGTCGAGGTCGGCGACGGCCGCGGCCACCGCTTCGACGATGGCGCCGTTTGGCAGCATGCCGGTCTTGGCGGCGTGCACGCCGATATCCGAGACCACGGCCTCGATCTGCGCGGTCACCAGATCCGCCGAGAGCGCCTCGAACGCGCTCACGCCGAGTGTGTTCTGAGCGGTGACGGCGGTAATGGCGCTGACGCCGTAGACACCGTGTGCCGCAAAGGTCTTGAGATCAGCCTGGATGCCGGCTCCGCCGCTCGAGTCGCTGCCGGCGATGGTTAAGGCGGTGCGCATCCTGTGCGGCCGAGGAGCCTCCAGAAGCCGGGAAGAACGCCGGCCGCCGCGAGCACCTTCAGCACGTCCGCGGCGATGAAGGGATACACGCCGGCGGCCAGGGCGGCCGGCACCCCGATCGGTGTCGTCGGCGCGGCGGTGCGAGCAAAGAAGGCGAGCCACGTCGCCCCGCAGCCATACACGACGAAGAGACCCGCCAGCATCGCCACGACCGATGTCAGGTAACGGCGGTCGAGCCCGCGCTCGGCCAGAGAGCCAACCAGCCACGCGGCGACGGGATAGGACATCAGGTAGCCCCCCGTTGGTCCCATCAGCCGCAGCGCGCCAGGGGGCAACGTGGCCGACGCGGCAAACACCGGCAGTCCCGCGATGCCCGCCGCCAGATACACGAGCTGGCTGGCCAGCGCAAGCCTGGCGCCGAGCACCAACCCGCCGAGCAGCACGACCATCGGCTGGAAGGTGAAGGGCACGGCGGTGAACGGCAGGGGCACGCTGACCTGCGCGGCGGCGGCCGTCAGCGCGGCGACAAACAGGACGGCTGCGACGCGAAGCGCGCCGCGATGGGCGTCGCGCGGCGCAACGAGCCTCTCGATGACGGTGGTGCACAACTCCGGCTGACTCATCACGCGGATTGTACCGCTTTCGTCTCGACGGAACACCGAGACACTCTACGTGGACGCTATCGGCCCAGCACGAGCAGGTACTGGTAGGGCAAGGTCTGGCGCGTGAGCACGTGCAGTCCGGCGGCGCCTGCGTCGCGCTCGACCCCGGCGCTGTCCACCCGCACTCCTTCCGACGGTGCCGGCCCCGGGCCTCCGCGGCCGGGCTTGTAGTTGACGATGCCGATGCGGCCGCCCGGCTTGAGCGCCCCCGCAAGATTGCGAAGAAACGCCACGCGGTCCTCGACCTCGGGATAGACGTCCACCACCAGCACGGCGTCGAGCAGCCGCGCCGGCAGGTTGGGTGTGCTGTCGGAACCGAGCCGTGTTTCCACGTTGCGCAGCCCTTCGCGCGCCACGCGCCGGCGGATGGCCTCGAGCATCTGGGGCTGCACGTCCTGCGCGTAGACGGTGCCGTTTGGACCGACGCGCCGGGCGAGCCGAATCGTGAACCAGCCGGCGCCGGCGCCGATGTCGGCAACCGCCGCGCCGTCGGCAATCGACAGGGCGTCCATGATCTCGTCGGGCTTCTGCCAGGCGTCGCGATCCGGGCCTTCGAGCAGGCCGAGATCCTGGGGCGGAAACAGCCGGCCGTGGCGGCCGGCGGCGACACCCTGCGCGTGCGGGCGGCCCTCGGCGCACGCCCCGGCGACGAGCAGCAGCATCACGACAATCCGGCCGCTCACCGCTTCACCTCGCCGACGATTCCAGGGCGTGTCATCTGTTCGGCCGACAGGATGCGGGCGAGCTGTCGCTCGTCCATCAATCCACGCTCGAGCACGATATCGCGAATCGGTTTGCCGGTCCTGACCGCCTCCTTCGCGATCTCGGCGGTTTGCGCATACCCGAGATGGGGACTGAGGGCCGTGGCCACGGCGGTGCTGCGGTCGAGCAGTTCGCGGCAGCGGGCGGCGTCCGCCTCGATGCCGTCCACGCACCGTGCGCGCAGCGCGTGCATCGCCTCGCGGAGGATCGTCGACATGTGTATCGCATTCCAGGCGATGACCGGCATCATCACGTTGAGCTCGAGCTGCCCGGCCTCGGCGGCCGCGGCAATCGTCACGTCACAGCCGATGACCTGATAGCACACCTGGTTGACCATCTCCGGCACGGACGGATTGATCTTGCCGGGCATGATCGACGACCCCGGCTGCACGGGCGGCAGCACCACCTCGCTGAGGCCCGCGCGCGGCCCCATGCTGAGGAGCCGTAGATCGCTGGCGATCTTACCCAGCTCGACCGACAGTCGTCGCATCGCACCCGAATAGGTGACGACGTCCCCCATGCTCTGCGTCACGCGAAAGCGGTTCGCCGCAGGCGTGAGTGGAAGGCTGGTGTCTCGACTCAGGTTGCGGATCGCCAGCGCCGCGTACTCGTCGCCGGCGTTCAGGCCTGTGCCGACCGCCGTCGCGCCGAGATTCAGTTCGTGGAGGCCCTTGGCCCCATGCTCGACCTCGTCGGCACCGCGGGCCAGGCAATCGGCATAGCCGCCGAATTCCTGCCCGAGCGTCATCGGCACGGCATCCTGCAAATGCGTCCGGCCCACCTTCAGCACCTCGTCAAACGCCTCGGCCTTCCGCGCGAACGACGCCGAGAGGGCGCGCGCCGACGCCACGAGCGGCCCATGGATCATGAGCAGCGCGAGCCGCGTGGCGGTGGGGAACACGTCGTTGGTGGACTGCCCCATGTTGACGTGATCGTTCGGGTGCACGAGGCGGTAATCGCCGCGCCCGCCGCCCATGAGCTCTGCGGCGCGGTTGGCCAGCACCTCATTGGCGTTCATGTTGTGCGACGTGCCGGCGCCGGCCTGGTACACGTCGACGACGAACTGATCGCGCAGCCTGCCGGCCAGCACTTCATCCGCGGCGCGGACGATCGCGTCACCCAGGCGCCCCTCGAGCCGGTTGAGTGCCACGTTTGCCTGGGCGGCGGCCTTCTTGATGAGCACGGTGGCGGCGACCAGATCGGAGGGAGCGCGCAGCCCGCTGATGGGGAAGTTTTCCACGGCCCTGGCCGTCTGAATGCCGTAGTACGCATCGGTTGGAACGGGGAATTCACCGAGAGGATCGCGCTCGGTTCGGAATGGCATGCAGGAAATCCGTGTAAATTATACTGCTCGCATGGGACCCGCCTTCTTCGACAGTGTGCTCGCGCTGATCGTCCGGACCTCGACCGACCTGCCGCCCGACGTGCGGGCCGCCATGAAGGTGGCCATGACGGACGAGCCCGCCGGGACGCAGTCCGCGCAGGCGCTCTCGATCATTGCGCAGAACATCGATCAGGCCGCCGACTGTGAAGGCGCGATCTGCCAGGACACCGGCATGCCGACCTTCGAGGTCAGGGCGCCGGTCGGCGCCAATCAGATCGTGATGAAACAGCAGATCCGCGACGCCGTCGCCGAGGCCACCAGGCGCGGCAAGCTGCGCCCGAACTCGGTGGACTCCATCACGGGCGAGAACTCGGGGACGAACCTGGGGCCCGGCACGCCGATCGTCCATTGTGAGCAGTGGGAACGCGACGACATCGAGGTGAAGCTCATTCTGAAGGGCGGCGGCTGCGAGAACATGAACGCCCAGTATTCGCTGCCGATGGAGCTGCAGGGCCTCGGCCGCGCCGACCGGACGCTCGAAGGTGTTCGTACGTGCATCCTCCACGCGGTGTGGCACGCGCAGGGCAAGGGGTGCGCGCCGGGCGCGGTTGGCGTGTGCATCGGCGGCGACCGGACCTCAGGGTACGTGCACGCCAAAGCGCAGCTCTTCCGTACGCTCGATGATGTGAATACCGATCCGCGGCTCGCCGGGCTCGAAGCGTCGATCATGGGCGAAGTCAACAAGCTGGGCATTGGCGCGATGGGCTTCGGCGGGCGGACGTCGCTCATCGGGTGCAAGATCGGGGCGCTCAATCGGCTGCCCGCCAGCTTCTTCGTGTCGGTGGCCTACGACTGCTGGGCGTTTCGCCGGCTGGGCGTCGTGCTCGACGGACACAGCGGCGCCATCACGCAGTGGCTGTATCGGAACCCGGCGGTGCCGGTGGCCGCGATGGCCGATCAGGCCGGGTTCCAGCGAACGGGCCGCGAAGTGAAACTGCAGACCCCGCTGACCGACGCACAGATCCGCGCGCTCAAGGTGGGCGATGTCGTGCTCGTGTCAGGACGCATCAATACCGGGCGCGATGCGGTACACGCACATCTGGTGAAGCACGATCCGCCGGTCGATCTGAAGGGGTCCGTGCTGTATCACTGCGGACCTGTGGTGGCAAAGCAGGGCGATGGATGGAAGGTGACGGCCGCGGGCCCCACGACCAGTATTCGTGAGGAGCCATACCAGGCCGACATCATTCGCCGGTACGGCGTCCGCGCGGTGATCGGCAAGGGCGGCATGGGCCCGAGGACGCTGGCGGCGCTGAAAGAGGCTGGCGCCGTGTATCTGAATGCCATCGGCGGGGCGGCGCAGTTCTACGCCAGAACCATCGACCGGGTCGAGGGTGTCTCGCTGCTGGAGTTCGGGACGCCCGAGGCGATGTGGCACCTGCACGTCACCGACTTTCCGGCCATCGTCACCATGGACGCGCACGGCAGCAGCCTCCACAAGGACATCGAGCAGGCGTCGGCCCAGGAACTGGCCGCGCTCGGCGCCCCCGGGGCGTAGTGTCGCGCGTAAATATCGGCAGCAACGTGACTTGGGCGTGCGCGGCCGGGCTTGCTGGGGGCCGACGGCGGAGCTTATAATCGAAGCATGATTAACGTATCCGAGACGGCAGCGTCAAAGATCAGCGAGCTCCTTGCGGAAGAGGGCAAGGCGGGCAGCGGCCTGCGTGTGTTCGTGCAGGGCGGCGGCTGTTCGGGCTTCCAGTACGGGTTGATGATCGAGGAAAACGGGGGCACGAGCGATCAGGTGTTCGAGTCGAACGGTGTGCGGCTCTTCGTCGATCCGATCAGCATCAGCTATCTCAAGGGCGCCGAGGTCGACTTCGTCGACACCGTGACGGGCGGTGGTTTCACGATCAAGAACCCGAACGCGGTGTCCACGTGCGGGTGCGGCCAGTCCTTCAACGTCTAACCATGTAAGCCACAGGTCGCCCGTGCCGACGACCCTTTCAGATCTCACTCGCCTCAAGCCCACGGGCGGGAAGCGGTCGAGCAAGCGGGAACAGATCGTCAACGTCTTTCTCCGCCAGGAAGGGCACCTCAGCGCCGACGACCTCGTCGATCTCATCCGCCACGAAGACCATCGCATCAGCCGCGCCACCGTCTACCGCACGCTGCAGTGGATGGTGGAGGCCGGCATCGCGCGCAAGGTGGACTTCGGGGAGGGCCGGTTCCGGTTCGAGCACTCGTACCGGCAGCCGCGCCATTTCCACCTGATCTGCAAGACCTGCCACCGGTCGTTCGAGTTTCTGAGCTCCGACATCGAGGCCTTCATCGAAGAGGTGGCCGCCGCCCGCAGCTTTGCGGCCTCCCAGAGCGTCGTCCAGATTTACGGGACGTGCGAGGAATGCCGGACCGGCCGCCATTCGATGCTCGGCGACGGCCACAAGGACCTGCTGTTTGCCCGCGACGCGCTGCGGATTGCGATTGCCACCGAGCGCAGCGGCCTCGAGTTCTACAGCCGCGCGGCACGGATGACGCGTGACGCGCGGGGACGCAAAGTGTTCGACGATCTCGCCGCGGAGGAAAAAGAGCACCTCAGCAAGCTCGAGGCGCGGTACAACGAGCTGCTGCAGCGCGATCCACAGCTCGAGTCGCGGCCGACGTTCCTCTTCTTCAAGGGGGCGGCCCACGGGTTGTTCGCCGAAGGCGCCGAGCGGCTGCTGAAGGGCGTCAACGACCAGCAGGCGCTCATGATCGGGATCCGCTGCGAGCGCGGCTCGCACCGGTTCTTCAAGAAGTACGGCGAGCGCTTCGAAGACTCCGAGGGCAAGCAGGTCTTTCTGGAATTCGCCGACGAGGAGCGCCAGCACCTCGAGCTGCTGATCCGGGAGTACCGCGCGCTCGCCAAGCGTCAGGGACGCACGCGCCGGCCGGTGCGGCACGGCTCATCCGCTGCGCGCGCCGCGCGGTGACGCGCGTCGATCTTCACCTCCACACGACCGCATCCGACGGCCGGTGCTCTCCACACGAGCTCGTCGAGCGCGCCGCGCAGGCCGCGCTCACCGTCATCGCGGTCACGGACCACGACACCACCGCGGCGGTTTCCGACGTACACCGTCTTGCGGCCGAACGTGGCATGGAGGCGGTCACCGGGATTGAAATCACGGCGATCGAGGACGGCCGCGACGTGCACATCCTTGGGTATTTTTTCGATCCGCTCAACGAGGCCCTCGGCACATGGCTGGCCGCCCAGCGTGCGGCCAGGATCGCGCGGGTGGAAGCGATCGGCGCGCGGCTCGAGGCGCTCGGCATGCCCGTTGATGTCCGCCCGCTGGTGTCGCAGGCCGCCAGGGAGCCCCGCCGGTCCCTCGGACGCCCGCAGGTTGCGCGCCTCATGATCGAGGCCGGCTACGTCGCCGACAGTCGAGAAGCATTCGATCGCTGGCTGAGTCTCGGGTGTCCGGCATTCGTTCCACGAGCGGGCCCCGCGCCGGAGACTGTCATCGACGCGATTCATGACGCCGGCGGCATCGCGTCGCTGGCGCACCCGGGCAAGCGCGGCCTCGAAGCACGCGTGGCACCACTTGCCGCGCACGGGCTCGATGCGGTCGAAGCGTTTCATCCCGACCACGACGGCCTCCTCGTCGATCGCTACGTCGGCCTCGCCCGCGAGCTGAAGCTGCTCATCACCGGCGGATCGGACTTTCACGGCGACCCGGCGCACGGACTCGAACCGGGCTCGGTGACCCTGCCGCCGGGGGAATGGGCCCGGCTGCAGAAGGTACGGCATGCCCGCCGGTGAGACCGTCCTCACACTCCAGGGCGTCCGAAAGGACTATCACGCCCTTCGGCCGCTGCGCGTCGAGCGCTTCGCGCTCAGCCATGGTGAAACGGTCGCGCTGCTGGGTTTCGATCGCGCCGCGGCCGAGATCCTCGTGCACGTGATCACCGGGGCGACGCTTCCCGACGCGGGCGACGTGCACGTCTTCGGCTCCCCGACGCGCGACATCACCAATCCGGACGCGTGGTTCGCCTTGCTCGATCGATGCGGAATCCTCAGCGAGCGTGTGGCGCTCGTCGACGAGCTGACCGTCGAGCAAAACCTCGCCCTCGCGCTCTCATTCGAGGTGGACGATCTGCCGCCGGATGTGCGCCGTCGGGTCGGGGAGCTCGCCGCCGAAATCGGTATCGCGCCCGGCGAGATGCGAGAGCCGATGGCGAAGGCGGGGCCGGCGACGCGGTTGAGGATCCGCCTGGGCAGGGCGCTTGCCTTCAACCCCGGCCTGCTGCTGGCCGAGCATCCGACTGCAACGCTTCCGCCGGAGGAGGTCGATCGGTTTGCCACCGACCTGTCCGCCGCCGCCCGACGGCGGAGCCTGGCGATGCTCGTGCTGACGGCCGATGCCGCGTTCGCGCGCGCTGTGTGCGACCAAGTGCTGAGCTTGCGGCCGGCCACTGGCGAGCTGGCGGCCGCGTCGGGGTGGCGGAGCTGGCTGACAAGACGCGGACGGTGAACGTTGGAACGGAACTTGGATTCTCGTCCGAAAGGGTCATCGGGAAGGGCCCGCGGAGGTTATGCGACGTGGCGAACGGCACGATTAAACGGCTGGTGCGTGACCGCGGCTTCGGGTTCATCAAAGACGATGGGGGCCAGGAGTGGTTCTTCCATCGCAGCGCGGTCAAGACCGGCAGCTTCGAGCAGCTCAACGAAGGGCAGCGGGTCGCGTTTGACGAAGAGCCCTCGGCCAAGGGGCCGCGGGCGGGAAACATCCGATCGGAAGGCAACTCAACCGCCGCGTAGACTCTACGCTCCAAGTCCGAGCAGGTACGCGATGAGCTTGGGTACCTCGGGCGTGATCTCGCGGACGTCGCGCCGGTGCCTCCACCAGCGCTCCGGTTCCATCCCGTCATAGCGAGTCCCCCGCATCACCACGTCGATGCCCGTCCCGCGCATCTCGCGGCGAAAGGCGAAGCCGGCGCGGCGCAGGTGATACATCGAGGACACCACGATCACCCGCCGCCAGCCGTTCTTCTGCGACAGCTCGCGAAGGGTGACGGCCTCGGCCGCCGTGTTGTCGTGAATGCGCGGCGGGATCACGATGGCCTCAGCCGGGATTCCCAACCGCAGAAACACGTCGCGCGTGCGCTCGACGTCCTCGGCAAAGGGAATTCCACGGCCGGCCAGCGCCTGCTCCCCGCCGTCGAGCGTCTGCCGCGAGAGGATGATGCGGGGACCATAGCCCCCGAGGTAGAGGTCGGCGGCCTCCAGGGGGCGGCGCATCGGCGTGCCGGACAGTACGAGGATCGCGTCGGCCTTCTGCAGGGGATCTTCCCGGGCGAGAATCGAGCCGAGCTCGAGCAGTCCGTACGCACCGATCGTGAGAACGACAACACATGCCGGGAGCAGGAATGTGCGGCGAAGCGTGCCACCTGGACGGGGATGACGTGGCGGCATGAGCGCGGCGGTGATCCCGGCCCCGCCTGGGGCCGGGCGAGCAGGAGGCCTAGCTCTCGATCAGGCGAACGTCGCCGGCCCGAGGTCCTTTCGTCGACTCCTCCGACGTGAACTCCACGCGCTGTCCCTCGCGCAGCAGCTCGAATACGGCGCCGCGCACGGCACTTCGGTGAAAGAAGTGCTCGATGCCGCCTTCATCGCGTATGAATCCGAATCCTTTGTCGATGAGGAGGCGTGCGATAGTCCCGGTTGGCATGAGCGTGTCCTCCGATGCGCGTCAAGCCTGGGAGAAAAATCCCAGACGCTCCACGGACCGCTGGTGAGCGAACTATGAAGCCACGGTGGAACGTAGCGGTCCAGCGCACCGGCGCCTGAAAGCCCGGCCAGTGTAGGGACTCCCGCCGGGGAAGTCAAGGAGTGCCCGAACTCCTTGACTGTCTGCAAATTGCGCAGGCGAGGCGGTGCCGATAGGATTGCGGAATGGTGGCCGCCATCATTCTGGCCGCGGGTGAATCGACGCGCATGGGGACGCCAAAGGCCCTCCTGACCGACCCCGACGGCCGCCCGTTTGTGGCGCGTCTCGTACGAACGTTTGCCGCGGCCGGCGTTCGGGACGTGGTGATTGTCACCGCGAGTGAGCACGCCGCCATCGTCAAGGCGCTCGCGGCAGACGATCCGCCGGTTCGCCCGTCCCTCGTCATCAACCCGGAGCCGTCGCGGGGCCAGCTCTCGTCGTTGTGGGTGGGGCTGGACGGGGCCGCACGTCCGGATCTCGAGGCGGTCCTCGTCACCCTCGTGGATGTGCCGATGGTGAAGGCCTCGACGGTGCGGCAGGTCATCGAGGCCTGGAGGCGCAGTCGTGCTCCCATCGTCCGGCCCGCGGTCGGTGCGCGGCACGGGCATCCCGTGCTGTTCGATCGCGCCGTCTTCGAGGAGCTGCGCCACGCGCCGCTGACCGAAGGCGCCAAGGCCGTCGTCCACGCACACGCGCCGCGCGTCGTGGACGTCGCCGTCGACGATCGAGGCGCTGTGGTTGATGTGGATACGCCGGAGGATTACAGGAAGCTGGTAGGGGATAGAGGGGAGGGGGAAGGGGGAAGGGGAACTGATCCCTGACCCCTGTCCCCTACCCCCTGACGATGTGCTAGTCCGCGGTGCTCCGCGTGCTTCGGACTTCGACCAGCGCGACGCGGTTGATGCCGCTGCACGCCAGCACGAGGTTCCCCTCCCGCGTCGCCATCATGTTGCGGACGACGTGGCCGCCGGACGGGATGGCCCAGGTCTGGAACTTCTCGGTCTTGGAATCGAAGCGGACGAGCGTGTTCGGCTTGACGTTCGATTCGCTGTACCAGATCACGTCGCCAACCGTGGCGATGCCGTACGGCCGCGAGAGCGGTCCGCCGGGCGACGGCCATTCCTTGACCTGTCCGGTCCTGGGATCGAACCGGCCCAGGTAGCCCCGCCCGTAATCGGAGTACCACACGACATCGTCAGCCGTGAGCGCGATGCGCCGGGGCCGCGCTTCGGGACTCGGCAGCGTGTATTCCTTGATCTCCATGGTCACTGGGTCGACGCTGCCCAGCCGGTTGCCGCGGAAGTCGACGTACCAGGGCACGCCCTTCGAGTTCACCTGAATGCCGTACGGATAGGTGCCGTCGGTCGGGGTCTTCGACACCTTCACTTCGCCCGTGGCAGGGTTCAGTCGTCCGACGTGACCGGACTGCATCGTAAAGAAGAGCATCCCCTTCTGATCGAAGATCGGCGTGTGCGGATTGCGGCCGGGTTCGGGGACCTTGTATTCGGTCACGGTCCCGGTCTTCGGATCCACCTTGCCGATTTCGCCGACGTTGATGCCGGTGTACCAGACGTTCCCGTCCCTGTCTTCGACCAGGCCGTGCGGACCCGAGTTCGCCGTGTCGAGCGGGAACTCTTTCATCGCGCCCGTCTTCGGGTCGAGGCGGCCGAGCCGGCTCTGGTACTGGCCGGTCCACCAGATCGAGCCGTCGCGCGCCGCGAGCGGGTCGTGCGGCCGCTGGCCGAGCGTCGGTGCCAGCCATTCCCTGATATTGACGTTCGCCGGCCCGGGGATGATGACGGCCTTCGGCGCATTCGCCTTCTCGGGGAAGTTTGTGGCCAAGTAGTCCGCGATGGCGTTGGCCTCGTTCTGCGGCAGCGCCACCATCGAGCCGAACAAGCTGGTCCATTCGTTCCGGGTGAAGCCGAACGAGTTGGTGATGAAGTTCAGCCCGTGGCACTTGGTGCACGTCGCCTGAACCATATCCTTGCCGGCGCCGTCCGGAAGCTGCACCGGCTGGCCGCGCTGGCCTTCGGTCGTGGCAGGGAGCATCAGACAGACGAACGCCGCGGCGCCTAACGCTAAGACGGCTCGCTTTCGCATAATTCACACCTCGAGCAAAGGAACAAAATCGACGCTTCCCGGAGTCCTGCAGGCGGGTACTCTACCAAACCCTTACGCGGAGCGGTGTCAAAAAATTTACCACCGCGCCTTACCTTGTCAATATCCCGTGTATCGGCTACTTTCAGGCCCTATGACGAAACGAGTCGTGACGGTTGCGGTGCTCCTGTCCGTGGCGCTCTGGGCCAGTCGTCCCGGGCATGCACAGGTAAGCGACCCCATCCCGATGCCGGTGGCCAAGCGCGGCCTGCGCGTCGAAATCAAGGATTTCGCGCGGCTTCCCGATACCCGCGCCCTGCGCCCGGCCAGCGAGGACGTGTCGCCCACCTCGTGGGCGCGGGTGAGTTTTGTCCGCGACCTGCCCGACGGCCGCCGGTTTGCCAACGATTCGCGCGGCCGCCTGTACACGTTCGACCGGAACAACCAGCCGACGCTCTACCTGGACCTTGCGGCCGCCTTCCCGCTGGGCTTCTACCGGAGCCTGGAGTGCGGCTTCATCGGATTCACGTTTCACCCCGATTTCGCCCGCAACGGCCTTCTCTATACGGTTCATGGCGAAAAGGCGGAGGGCAATCCCGGCGTTCCGCATTTCATTCCGCCGGGGTACACGCGCGCCGACATCACGTACCAGACCGTGATCACCGAGTGGCGCGCGACCGACCCTGCGGCGACCGTCTTCAAGGGCGGGCGGCGCGAGCTGCTCCGCACCGCCCACGTCGTGAACAACTATTTCCACCCGATCGGCGCGCTCGAGTTCAATCCCACCTCCCGGCCGGGCTCGCCCGATTACGGGCTGCTCTACATCGGCGGCACCGATTTTGGCTTCAGCAACGGGGGCGGACCGCGGGCCAGCAACCCGGCGCAAACCCAGCGCCTCGATTCGATCGTGACCGCCACGCTGCGGATCGACCCCCGGAGCCCCAGCGAGTCGCGAGGAACGAAGGGCCTCGGCGACTACACGGTTCCGCCGATCAACACGTTTGCCGCCGACGGCGATCCGAAGACGCTTGGCGAGATCTACGCGTACGGATTCCGGAATGCGCACAGGCTGTCGTGGGATCTCGCCGACGGCACGATGTTCGCCGTCGACATTGGCATGAGCCAGGTCGAGGAGGTCAACATCGTCCGCGAGGGCGCCAACTACGGCTGGATGCGCCGCGAGGGCATCTTCGACAACGGCGTGAACATACCCGGGGGCGCGCTCCCGCAGGTCTATCCGCTGCCCGCCAGCATCCTCGACGGCTCCATGAAGGACGGCTATACGTATCCCGTTGCCATCTACGATCACGGGGAAGGCGTCGCCATCACGGGCGGGTTGGTGTACGGCGGACGCATCCCCGCGCTGCGCGGCAAGTTCGTGTTTGGCGACATCAACCGCGGCCGGGTCTTTGCCGCCGACGTCGCCGCGCTGAAAGCGGCCGACGATGGCATACCGAGGACGGTGGCGCCGGTCGAGGAGATCCAGTTGTTCGTCCGTGAGGCCAACGGCACCACGCGCGACGTGACGTTCAAGGAGCTCGCCGAAAAAACGATGGGCGGACCGTTGATGCGCGCCGACCTGCACATCGGCCGCGCGCGCGACGGCGAGCTGTTTCTCACCTCGCGGCAGGACGGGATGATCCGCATGTTTGTGGCCACCGACGCGCCATGAAAGAGGCATTCATGACACAAGGACACCTTTGCCGAAAACTGCTCGTCGTCGTCGTCCTGCTGGCTGCGGTTGCGATCGCGTAGGGAATCTCTCGAAATCCGACTCCTCGTCGTTCCGAGGCGGCTTCCGGACCGGCACAAGAAAGTGTGCAAGCGGCCTTGCCCGCCGCCGCCGACCTTCCCATACTTAGCCGCCACTCGTTCGACGCCGCATCGGGCAATGCGCTGACCAGGCCGGCACGTGCCGTGTGTGTACCGCGAATCCGAGGTCCGGACTATGTCCAAGAACATCGTGCTGTTGTCGGACGGGACGGGAAACAGCGCGGCAAAACTGTTCAAGACGAACGTCTGGCGAATCTACGACGCGCTCGACCTGAGGGACCCGAGCGTGCAGGTCGCCTCTTACGACAGCGGCGTTGGCACGTCGACGTTCGTGCCGCTGGCGCTCGTCGGCGGCGCGGTCGGATTCGGCCTCAAGCGGAACGTGCTGCGCCTCTATCGCTTTCTGTCCGAGCAGTACGAGCCCGGGGATCGGATTTACGCGTTCGGTTTCAGCAGGGGCGCCTTCACCATCCGGGCGCTCGTGGCGTTGATCGCCGACCAGGGCATTATCAGGGTCCGCGCGGACAAGTACCCGACCCCCACCGGTCCGCGCGGGGCGCTCCCCACGCGACCCGCATCAACGCCCACTCGGACGACGATGACGGGGAGCGAACTGCGGCGTCTGTCGAAGCGTGCGTATCAACAATTCCGGCACAAGTTCGACCATGCCCTTCCGTTCGTGAGGCTTGGGCGCATGTTGCGCGACGGGTTCCTTCGCGTCCTCGATCGGACGGGTGGCCGTACGGAGTACGTCTGCGAGAGCAATCATCAGATCGGCGACCACGACATCGTCTTCGTTGGACTGTGGGACACGGTGGACGCCTACGGCTTGCCCATCGACGAGCTGACGCGGGGCGTGGACAAGTGGATCTGGCCGCTGTCGTTTCCGGAGCTCAAGCTCTCCACGAAGGTCGAGAAGGCGTGCCACGCACTCTCGATCGACGATGAGCGGCATACGTTTCATCCGGTGTTGTGGGACGAATCCGATGAACCCCAGGGCGAGGTGCACCTGGACAAGGAGCGCATTTCGCAGGTGTGGTTTGCCGGCGTCCACGCCAACGTGGGAGGCGGCTACCCGAACGACGCGCTGTCGGCCGTCTCGCTGGACTGGATCGCGCTGGAGGCCCGCAAGAAAGAGCTGCGATTTCTCACCGAGCAGCTCGACCACTCGATAGACAAGCGCGATCCACTCGGCATCGCGTACGATTCGCGGCGCGCTCTTGCCGCCTATTACCGGTATAACCCGCGCAAGATCGAATACCTGACCAACGGGCAGGTGCACGAGAAGGGCTTCTTCGGCGCGAGCTGGCCCGCACCCAGCCCGACCGTGACGATTGGTCGTCCAAAGATCCACGAGAGCGTCTTCACCCGGATTGCCGCCGCGCCTGACTTCTACGCTCCTATCGGACTGCCACCCAACTACGCCGTCGTCAAAGCGTGCGGCGAGATTCTGGACGTGGATGCGCGATTCGAAACGGCCACGGGGCGTGCGGCACGCGCCGGGGCCCAGGAAGTCGTCTGGAACCTTGTCTGGTGGCGGCGGATCGTGTACTTCGCGGCGATGGCGGTCTCGCTCGCCATCGTGATGTGGCCGATGCGGGAAGCCGCCGGGGCGATTGCCGACATTGCCGCACGCGGCGGCGCGTCCCGCATCGTCACCTTCATCGGCGGTTTCCTGCCCGACATCGCGTCGCCATGGGTGAACTACTACGCGGCGGCGCCGGTCGAACTGGCCATTGGATTGGGCGCCCTCGGTCTGGCACTGTTCCTGGGCCGGAAACTGCGGGGACGGATTGGCGACCGCATGCACCAGATCTGGCGGTATGTGCTGGCGCCGGTGCCGCCACCCGATCTGCAGCTACCGGAACCGCGCGGCGTCCTCTATCGTGCCAGACAGCACCGCTATTACCACGGATCCTTCGCGGTGTTCCGCCGGATGGTTCTTCCCAACGCGTTCGGTCTGCTCGTGCTCGTCTACCTGTTGGCGGGTGCCAACAGGGTGGTGTTTGAAGGGCTCAACACGCTCGGTCTTCCGTGCGAGCGGAGCGCGGAGACGGTGTCCGTGGTTCCTGGAGGTGCGCGGGATAGTTTCCTGACCGAGCGTTTCTGCAGAGCCACCGGCATCGAAATCGAGAGCGGCGTGCGGTACGAGGCGCGTGCGACGTTTGACGCCGCAATGGACGGCGATATCCCGGTGACGCGTCCAGGCGGGTTCGGCCCGTTCTCCGCCGGCCTGACAGCATGGCAGCGTGCGTGGTTTGCCGCGGGGTTTCCGTTCAAGCGCGTGTGGCGCGCGAACTGGTTTGCCCCCGTGGCGCGCGTCGGCGCGTTCGGGATAGACCAGATTCCATTGAACGCGGGCGTCACCGAATTCACCGCGCGCAGCGGCGGGGAGCTGTTCCTGTTCGTCAACGACGCGATTGCGCCGGTCATGTACGTGCCAGGCCAGGGCGTGCGATTCGGCTGGAGCTCCTCATACGGGAACAATCGCGGTACCGCGCACATCACGATCACGCGCTTCGTCGTTGAGAAGGAAGGGCTCCAGAGCTCTTCTGGCGTTGGTGCCGGTGGACGGTGAAGGGCCGATGCAAAGGCGGGTGGACCTGACGGGGGCCAGTTCGAATCAGATCATCCAATGGCTCAGGCGGATCGAACGGCTGCAGGTGCTTGAGAAGTCGGCTCAGGTCGCCTGGACCACGCCTATCTTGGTCCGGTACCCGAGGCGGGAGAGATATCCTTCGCAGTCCTCCCAGGTCAGCCCGAATTCACGCACATCGGCGCCAACGCCAGAAGAGC
>Ga0209640_10000355_pt1 | contig 34951 bp, 31 predicted proteins | sample RifCSP10_1_FD_184018 | JGI IMG/M metagenome (GOLD analysis project Ga0209640, IMG submission 184018) | Soil microbial communities from Rifle, Colorado - Rifle CSP2_sed 10_1 (SPAdes) (version 2) | ecosystem: Environmental > Terrestrial > Deep subsurface > Rock core/Sediment | place: Rifle... | reverse complement strand
AGCCGGGCGCCGCGCTCCGGGACTTGTGCAAGACATCACGCTTCCAGGGGACTAGCTCCACTTGCCCGGGAGGCAGCATGAATACATCGAGCGCTTGGGGTGCCCTGCTTGGCTCTGTCACTGCCGCCGCCGTTGCCGTGAACCTTGGCGCTACTACTTGACGGACTACTACCGGAGCTATCCCCTCGTGCTGGTGCGTTTATCGCGTCTCGATCGAGATGCCCTCAGGGACCTGCTGTCCATGTCATGGCACTTGACCTCAGAGAAGGCACGGCCCCCCGGCCGATCGCGCCGCCAAGATAGAGGATGAGCGCAGACAGCCACGTAGTACGATTCGGGTTCATCAAGTGAAGCAAAGCTGGAGGATCAGAAACATGAGAAGAATGCGTGCGTACAGCCTGCTGATCCGTCTGTCGAGGCTGGCAGCCGGCGGGCTCCTCGTCCCATGTCCGGCCGTGGCTCAGGAGGTGGCGATCACCAACGCGCGAGTGATCGTCGGCAGCGGCGCGGTCATCGAATCGGGCACGATTATCGTGCGCGGCGGGAAGATCGTCTCGGTCGCCCCGGGCGCGGCGCCCACCCAGGGTCTGCGTGTCATCGACGCCAAGGGCATGGCAGCAATGCCGGGGTTCATCGACGGCCACAAACACGTCAACGGCGGCCCGAACGAGGCGGCGCAGATGCAGTCGCTGCTCGAGGCGGGCTACACGACGATCCTGATGGGCGGCGGGCAGGCCGATAGCAATATCGCCCTCGCCGAGCGCGTCAACTCGGGGACGATCAACGGACCACGACTCATTCCTTCGGGACAGGTGAGTTTGCGGCAGACGCCGGCGGAAGCGCGTGCGGCCATCCAGGCTCTGGCGGCCAAGGGGGTCAAGCACACCGGTGAAATCGGCCTGACGCCCGAGCCCGCTCCGCCCCAGGCCGAGATCGAGGTGCTCAAGGCGATCGTCGACGAGGCCGCCAAGGCGGGCGTGCAAGTGAACGTGCACGCCGTCAGCAGCCCGGCGATGGTGGCGGCCATCGACGCCGGCGTCCGTCGTCTGGTGCACCTCCCGAACAAGGACTGGACGAGCTACGAACAGGCCGCGAAGGTGGGCGCGACGAGTTCGATCGTCGCCGGCCTGATCGCGTTCGGCGCGCCGATCATCGACCGGGAATCGCCCGCGCCCGCTCCGGTGCAGTTCCCTCGGGACAACACGACGCGCTTCCGCGACAGCAAGCCGTGGCCCGAGGCGATCGCCGGCGCGAACCGCGACCCCCAGGGCAAGGCCACCGGCACCGAGGGTGGCTACACGATCATCAACGCCCGCCGTATCTGGGATGCGACCGGCGGCCGGGGGATCTCGTACTCGACCGACCAGAACTACGCCGATCTCGTGGTCCTCGAGCACGAGCTGAAGTCGTTCAGCATCGTGTTCTCGATGCCGGACATCCACCGGATCATCGGCCCCAACGCCGCCGAATATGTCGGTATGGCGGACAGAATCGGAACGCTCGAGGCCGGCAAGCTGGCCGACATCATCCTCATTGACGGCAATCCAACGCAGAACATCTACGAGATGCTGAAGACGAAGGTGGTCCTGAAGGAGGGCAAGGTCGTCGTCGACAAGCGCTGATCCCACCCTGACGATTCGGCCGCGCCAACGTGTCGCGAGGCGTTCGACGCGTCCGCGACGGCGGCACGAGAGGCAGTATAGGAGCGGCGTCGCGCGTCAACGCGAACTCCGTTCTTCCACCTCGCACCTTCGCAGCGAGGCGCAGCCGAGACGCGGAATGAGCCAGAGACTGCGGGGCTACGGCCTCCAGGGCAAGATCTCCCGACCAGTCGCGGCGTCCAGAGCGACGACGCTCCCGCGAAAACGGCAGCACTGGTAGTCCGGGAGCGAGCCGGCGCCTTCCTCGCTGGACGATACCGGGACATAGAGCCGCCCGCGGTGCAGCACCGCCGATCCGGTGAGTCTGGCGGAGGGATAGTTCTCGACGCTCACCTTCCACAGCAGGCGCCCAGTGACCGCATCCACGGCGTACGCGTTTCCGCGGGCGTCACCAAAGTAGGCGCCGAAGCGCGCCGGTTCGCTGGTACCGATGCGCCCGACGTTGACGGCGGTGCGCACGATCGCCCCGGCATCGAACGCCCAGTACACACAGCCGGTGCGTGCATCGAGCGAGTACACGTTGCCGGCAATGCTGCCGGTGAAGATGCGGCCGCCCACGACGGTAATGGCCGCCCATGACTGCACGTCACCCGGAAGGCCGAAGGCCCACTTCAACTTCAGCCGCGGCACGTCCGTCGCCGACAGCCCGGCACTTGACGACTGGAACCTCGTGTTCGAGAGACTCTGCCCGAACCCACTCCAGCCCGACTGCTCCGACTCGATCGAAAACGGCGTGCCCGTTCGACACATCGCCTTCGGTGCGGGCTCGATCGCGAAGCGCTCGCCGAGCAACTTGCCGCTCGAAAACTCCGCAAGCGCCCGCCGGTCCGCCGTCGTCCGGCCGTGTGTCATCGACACCATCGATCCAAACTCGAGCACCTCGAGGATTCGCTGCGGCGTCATCGCCCGAAGCACGTCGAGGCTGGGCGCACGATCGACGCGTCCGTCATGACAGCTCGCGCAGTGTTCCTTGTACAGCGCTGCACCGTCTTGGGCCCTTGCCGGAGCGACGACACAGACGACGAGGACCAGCCCGCAGATTGCCCGTAATATCTCCATGGCGTATCTCTCGATCCTCACCCGAGCCAACCGGCTGCGAGCTGCTTGCCGTGCGCGGTGATCGCGTTACGCATGAACATCGCAACCGTCACCGGGCCCACCCCGCCTGGAACCGGCGTGACCCAGCTCGCGACCTCTTTCACGTTGTCGGTATCGACGTCCCCGACGATCATCGTCTTGCCGTCCGGCCCGGTGACGTGGTTGATGCCGATGTCGATGACGGCGGCCCCAGGCTTGACCATGTCGGCGCGTAGGAACTTCGGCTTGCCGACCGCCACGAGCACCGCGTCCGCGCGGCGCGAGTGCGCGGCCACCGAGCGCGTCAGGTGGTGGCACACGGTGACGGTCGCGCCTTCCGCCATCAGCATGAACGCGGCGGGCTTGCCGACGATCTCGGAATGGCCGACCATCACGACCTCCAACCCGTGCAGGTCGAGGCCCGTCGCCTTGATCAGTTCGACCGACGCGGCCGCCGTGCACGGCGCGAGCGCCAGATCGTTGTAGACGATGTTGCCGATCGACGCGGGATTCATGCCTTCGACATCCTTGAAGGGATGGATCGCCGAGGCGAGCGAGCGCCCGTGAATATGAGCGGGCACCGGGCGCTGCAGGATAACGCCAAGCACGTCAGCGTCGTCGTTCATGGCTGAGATCCGCGCCTTGCACTCCGCCTGGCTGAGATTGCTCGGCCAGATCTGCTCTTCGAAGCGGAGTCCGACCCTCCGAGCGGCGTTGGCCTGGCCGCGGACGTACACCGCGACCTCCTTGTGTTCACCGATGCTAATCGAGATGAGACGACCGAGCGCGTGCGTCGCTGCCGCCTGACGCACCGACGAGGCCACGTCGTCCAGAATGCGGTCGCGAACGGCGCGGCCGTCCAGGAGCCGATGGTCGTTCATGCGCAACCTAGAAATCGACCTTCGCGGCGTCGGACAGAATCATCTCGCGGTACAGCGGGAGCGACCAGCCGGCCTTCCCGAGCGCGGTCAGCCGTGTCTCCACGGCTTTGACGTACCCCGTTCAGCTTGAGGTCGCGATAGCGTGCCTCGTTGAGCGCGGTGAACTGCGCGGGCGGCGTCGTCAGGATCTCGACGGCCGCGTGGCCCGACGACATCGTGTAGATCGAGGTGAACTCGAACATGTGGGCGGCGCCGCTGCCGTGCATCGCCTCAGCGAGCACGAGCCCGCTGAACTTCGCGTTGTCGGCCGGCTTTCGCACGACGATCCGCGTCGTGTAGGGCTCGCCGTTCGCGGTGCCCGACACGAAGTACTCGCGCGTCTGGTAGAGGAAGGCCGCCGGCCCTCGTCCAGGCGCGAGCGAGGGGGACGAATCGAACATGGGGCCAGGGCCCGCGATCTCGGCCGTGAGCGTCGGCAGGGCAACCGCCGTGGGCGCCTCGGGAAGGTTGACGGGCGGTGGAGGGCCGCCGGCCCTGCCGCGCCCGCCTCCTTGGAACCCTCCACCACCCTGACCGGCCAGCGTCGACACGCCAGGCGTGAGTATCGCCGCGACGACGACAGAAGTCCTGATGATGCTCATGATCGCTCCCTCAGACAATGACGCCAACATCATACGGCCTCGCGCGTGCCGCGCAGGACTCGGCGGGATCAACCAGGCGTTCTGGTGACGTGGGCGGCGTTCATGCGAGACGCCGTCCGGCGCTCGGGCACGCTGCGGTCTGTCGCGGCGATCGCCAAGTGGTCGATGGCCGACGTGTTCGTGGTCGCGCTCTTCATTGCCTATCTGGCGGCGCAAGCCAGCCAGAGCGCGCCGGGCGACGCCGGCGCGCCGACCATCGCGTTCACCGCAGCGGTCGGCGCCGGTTTCTACTGGTTCGCGGGCTATTGCCTGTTTTCGCTGGCCTCGCAGCAGTTCATCGCGCGCGCGGCCGGGCGGTGGACCGACGACACGAACGGAGTCAGTCCGGCGTAGATCCCGCGCCCACGGGCCCGATACACCTCGCCCATGCCGCGCGCCCCGAGGAGCGCCAGAATCTGATACGCCGACCTGTGAGCCCGTGGCCAGAGTCATGTCCCAAAGACCTGTCCGATTTGAGGGCCGATCGACATCGAGCCGAGACCTAGGTTTCAGTCTCCCCGCCGGACCGAGCGCCAGATCTCGCGGCGCCATCGCGAGCCAGGTGAGTTGGCTTGTCGGCCCACCTTCCGCCAGTCAGTACGGTGGGCAACCTCCCACCGGAGGCCTCGAACAGACGTCGGACGTGGCTCCGCGTCAGCGGACGGTGGGATAGGTGATGCCCAACTGATCCAGGTAGGTCTTGTACTTGGTCGGGTCGTAGTAGTACTTCTTCATTTCTGGGCGGTACTTTGCCATCGTCTCCTCATTGAGCCAGATCGCCGGTGTGTCTTCGGGACGGATGAGCGGTGTGTAGATCGCGTTCTTCGTCTGAACGTTGCGGAAGTAGTCCCACGCCTGTGACACGACCTCGGGCCGCATGAGGATGTCGAGAACAGTCATCGCCTGCACTTTGGCGCCGGCCACGACGCCCTTGTGAGCGATGGGAGTGGCCATCGCAATGGCGTTCGCCCAGTTGTGACCGGGGCCCGCCTGGAAGTTGGCGGGAAAGCTGAGGCTCACGGTCGGCACATTCCAGGAGATGTCGCCGACGTCGTCCGAGCCGCCACCGCGCTTCTCTTCGTCGGGTATCGCCTCGCGACCTCGCAACTCCGTAATCTCGGTGGCCAAGCCAATTTCGGGAACCTTCAATTCACGTTGCACGGCCTTGGCGAGCGTCACGTCGGCCTCCGTCCACTTCGGCAGGCCGACCGCGCTGATGTTGGCGTACATCGTTTCGGCAAGCGTCTTGTTCATGTGAATCGGCCATGCCGACCCGAGCACTCTCGAGGTGACCGTGGTGTCGGTCATCATCGCGGCTCCCTGCGCGATCTTGTCCCCGATTTCCCAGACGCGCTTGATTTCGGGAAACGATGTCTCGCGAAAGTAGTACCAGACCGACGCATTGCGCGGAACGACGTTGGGCTGGTCACCGCCGTTGGTGACCACATAGTGCGAGCGCTGCTGAATCCGGAGATGTTCGCGGCGGTAGTTCCAGCCGACGTTCATCAGCTCCACACCGTCCATCGCACTGCGTCCACGCCAGGGAGCCTGACCGCTGTGAGCCGACTCACCCTGGAACGCGTACTCCACCGAGACGAGGCCGTTGCCGGCGCTGTCTCCCCATCCGGTCGACAGGTTCGTGCCCACGTGGTTGTACAGAACCACGTCCACATCCTTGAAGACACCGGCACGCACGTAGTAGGCCTTCGTCGCCAGTAGTTCTTCGGCGACGCCCGGCCACAGAACGAGCGTGCCGGACAGCTTCTCTCGCTGCATGATCCGCTTCACGGCGATCGCGGCCGTGATGTTGAGCGGCACCCCCGAGTTGTGGCCTTCGCCGTGGCCAGGCGCGCCGTCAATGATGGGTGCCCGATATGCCACGCCGGGTTTCTGCGACGCCTGTGGGATGCAATCGATGTCGGAGCCCAACGCGATGACCGGCTTTCCGGATCCGAAGCGGGCGGTCCAGGCTGTTGGAATGCCCGCAATCCCCCGCTGAATGGTGAAGCCTTCCTTTTCGAGGATGGCTGTCAGATACCGCTGGGTCTCGTACTCCTGAAATCCCAGTTCGCCGAAGCTGAACACCGAGTCGACCATCTGCTGCGCGAAGTCGTACATCCCGTCGACGCCGGCAGCCACCTCTTTCTTGTAGTCGCCGAGCTTCGCGGGCGCCGGCGCGGAGGCGCCGTCCGTGCGTAGCGCTGCCGCTCCACCCTGCATGCTTGGTGTTGCACTCATCGACGCGATTACGATGACCGGCGCCAGTGCCCATACTCGCCTGAAACGCATGCGCTCCCCCTTCGTCGATACGCGGCCCGCCCTAGAAATCGACCTGCGCCTTGATCTTAACGAACCCAGCATGATCTGCGTCGACTGCCGGAAAGGGCCGGTAACGCCGGGTTCAACGGCCTGGGCTCCGCTGGCGTGCGAGGTACTGCGTGATCGCGTCGAGATCGGCGTCCGACACTTCCGTCTTCCGGAAGAAGGGCATGATTGAGATGCCCCTTCGCACGGCAAACCTGATGGCCGCAGGTGTGAGGTCGCTCCGCTCTTCCAGGAGTCCTGGCAGCGCGCCCTTGTACTTCGCCGCCAGCGCGGTGGTGCCGGGATGCCCGGGCCCTGACCCGTGGCAGGTTGCGCACCAGTACTGATAGTCCTCGTTCCCCTTCTGGGTGGTGGCGTCGCCCTGGGCGAAAGCGGACGACGCGACGAGGCCAAGACTCGCGATGACGATGAACAGAATGCTCCTCACGCCCGCGACCTCCTCAAATGCCTTGGCCAGATTCCGGATCGACCAGCAGCGACGATACCATTTGGATCGACTGCGTCCTTGATGGTCTCGTGTAGCCGGAGAAGAGTGCCTGGTTGTTGTATGAGTAGGCCGCCATCACATCGTCTTGAAATGCGGGCGCCGTGCGGTACTCACCCCAGCCGTGTTCGGCTGCCACTTTCACCAACTCGCGGAACACCTCGCGATTTCTTCGGTTCTGCGCAACGTTGGTTCGCGAGATCGGGAACGCCATGATGAAGATGAAGGCCCTGTGCATCCAGGTGGCGGGCATGCTGAACGGCGACACCATCGACGGTGCCCCGAGTTTGGCAAAGGCCTCCATGAAGACGCGCTGAGCCTCGAGGACGGCCTCGCCGGTCTTCGGAATAATGGGTGAGAACCACAGGTGACCGTCGGACGGCGACGGGTTCAGTGCAGTCCGCGCGCCGATCGAGAAGATCGACATGTTCGGAATGCCGACCGCCACCTTGTGGACCAGGTCCGACTGTTCCTGCGTCAATGGAAAATGCAGGAGCTCGCCGTCCTCGAACGCGGCTCCTGGCACGACAGCCCGGAACCGGTCCTTGGCGTGCTCGAGATGCGCGGTGATGACCCGCGGCGAGCCGTAGAACTGCAGCCGGCAGCTCCAGGACCCGCGATTGCGCTGCTGCGCATAGCGGTCGTAGTCCTCGTCGATTGGGCCGCCAGGCTTCTTCAACAACTCAGCGAGCTCCGGAGGCGGCGGACCGAAGCCACCAAGTGGACTGCCGTACTCGGGCATTCCGATCAGCGCGGCATGCTCGAGCTCGTTGACCAGATCGATGAGCGGGACGATGTCGCGCCGCCGCGGCACCGTGACGACGCTCGTCTGGTATGCCTCGGGCGCCGGCAGCAGGTGAAACCCCATCTTGGTGACAATGCCGAGGTTGCCCTGTGCGAAGAGCCCATCCACTGTCGGACCGAAGCCGTAGCGATACTCCGCCCATGTCTTCGAGCCCGGTAGCGCCCCCATGCCGGTTCGCACGATGTCACCGCTCGGTAGGACGACTTCCAAGCCGCAATGCGAGTGGAAATGATCGCGATACGCGCCGAACGTGTATCCAACACCGTGGTCCAGGGCATTCCCGACCGGGCTGCCCCATCCGGGATCCGGGCAGTCAATCCACACATTGAGTCCACGTGTCTGGATGTGCCGGTAGAGATCGAAATACGCGACGCCGGGCTCGACGATCGCAAAGTGCCGCTTGTCGTCGACCTCGATGACCCGGTTCATTCGCTTCAGATCGATGACCACGCTGCCAGACAAGTTCGGCGCCGAGCCGCCGTAGCCGAGATTCTTCCCGGTCGAGATCGGAAAGATCGGAATCCTGAAGCGGTTCGCAGTCCGCACCACCGCAGCGACCTGTTCCGCGGTGTCCGGCGCAACGGCCGCCGACACGAGCCGTTCCTCCGGTTCGCCCCAGAACGGCGAATAGGCGTCACGATACAGCGCGACGTCGTCGTCGCTGGTGAACACCCACGGTTCGCCGACCGCCTGCTCGAACTGTTGCAGTGCAGTCGCCCAGTCCCGGTCACTCACTCCTGGCGGAATTGCCATCACCTACCCCCAAGCGTCACGAGCGAGCGCAACGCCCCTGCGCACGCAGGCGCAATGACCCAGGACACAAGCGGTTCGGGCATATCGTCTCGCCCGCCGGTCGCCAACACGGTCATCAGTTCTGCCGAGGAAGGCTCGCCCGCCACCTCACAGGCCGAGACAAGTCGAGCCACGTCACGCGCCCAGTCCGGACCCTCGAGCCCGAGCGTCTGCGCGCGGGCGATCGTTCCTGAAGGCCCTGTCAAGGCATGGGCGACGTGATGCGCATCGAGGACCAGGTGGGTGCCACGAAACACCACTCGCATCCCGTGATCCCAGGCAAAACGCTCGAGACAAAAGAGCGGGCCGTGAGCCGTCATGCCTGCGATCGCGACGGCGTGGTCTCTCCAGCGCATCGAGAGATCGTTGAACCAGAAGCCCGTGATGTCTCCACTGATTCGCACGACATGCACGCCGAGACGCTCGGCCTCGAGCCCGAACTCGGCACTGTCTGCAAAGCGCACGTCAGAGACAACGCTGTAGAGCGGGTGCACTGTGCAGGTCACGACATCCGTCCTCCGCGCGACTGATGACAACTCACGACGCGGCATCGCGGGGTACATCGAGGCCGCAAGACCGATTTGGAGAAACTCACGACGACTTGGCATCACGTGTTCCTTGCGTCCGACTCGACAGACGCGAGCGCGCTAATCCTGGCACGTTGCGAGGCGGCGTCCAATACTATTTTTGGCCGACGACGTTTGCTGTCGCGGCATAACCACTCGAATCGCGCAACTTGTGTTGCCGGTCGGGTATGGCTGCTATGCCGATATAGACATCCTGTTTTTTGGAATCGGCATAACTCGCTGTGTCAGAATGCCGGTTCACCCTGGGGAATTGAGCTATGGATATGCGGCATCTCAGCGCCTTCGTCGCAGTGGCCGAGGAGGGCACCTTCACCAAGGCCGCGCGACGCTTGCACATCTCGCAACCGCCGCTGAGCCGGCAGGTGCGCCAGCTCGAAAAGGAGTTGGGCGTCACGTTGTTCCTGCGCCGACGGGACGGGATCGAGTTGACGACCGAAGGCTACGCCCTGCTCGAGCGGGCACAGGCGGCGCTCGCCGCCATCAAGGACTTCGAGGGCGCCGCGCATTCGATGGGTTCGCACGTTCGTGCCTTGTGCATCGGAATCGCGTGGGGGTTGTGGGGCGCAGTGGATCGCATTCGCGCGCACCACGCGAAGCGGTTTCCGGACATGCGCATAGCCGCCAGGGACCTTTGTACGGAACGGAGTCCGACGCACGAACGTCAGATCGACGTTGCGGTTGTGCGATCGCCGGTCGACGAAGCCCAATACGAGTCTGAATCGCTCTTCGAGGAGCGCTTCGTCGCAATTCTCGGCGACACGCACCCGTTGGCGTCGCGCAAAGCAATCAAGCTCTCGGAGCTCGTGGCCGAGCCTCTGCTGATGTACGACCGGTGCCTTGGGCCTGGGGTGTACGACAAGACGCTCGAGTTGTACCGAGCCGCCGGCGTCCAGCCATCCGTGGTAGGTACGCAGCCGCCACCGTATGCGCAGGGCGCCATGATGTTGGTGGCTTCGCGTCAGGGATACTACCTGGGGATCGCGAGCCCATTCACCCAGACACATCAGACAAGCGGAGTGGTCGTGGTCCCTCTCGCTGAACCGGATGCGCGACTCGAGGTTCGAATCGCCTGGCGCAGGAACCAGACATCCGGTTGCGTCCAGGAATTCCTGCAGTCGGCGCGCGATGTCTTTCGCTCGAAGCGCGACGCGGCGCGTCCCAGTGCGGCAGATCAGGGCGGCGACGACAATCACGATCGCACGCAGGGCGTCCTCCCTCCACGCACTACATCCGCACATACGCCAACCAAGACTCGCCCACCTGCCTAGCCGAGGACGGCTTTCGTCGAACTCGCCAGAGTCTCGCCGATGCGATCCAGAACGGAGTCCGGCGTGATGAACGGCAGCGCCAGCACAAAGACGTCCCCCCGAATCCGACTGAACAGCCCGCGGGCCTGCGCTTCCGCGTGAATCCGGGCGCCAACCCGCTCCTCTGGCAGGAACTCAGCCTTCGTGGATCTGTCCTTCACGAACTCCACGGCACACATGAGACCGCTGCCCCGAATCTCTCCGACATGAGGATGAGTGCCCAGGCGCGCCCGAAGAGCGTCCAACAGATACGCGCCTTTCCGTGACGCTTCAGCGACGAGATTCTCCTCTTCGATGATCTGAATCGTGCGCAACGCGATCGCGCATCCAACGGGATGCAACTCCTCCGCAAGCACGATCGCGTCGTCTCCGCCGTGCTGCCGGTGGAAGTGCGCAGCGCCCTGAGACGGCGCGTGGCCGACAAGACGCTCGACGAGAAGCGAGTGTCCGTGATCCTGAAACGCTTCGCTGCCGACCGCGCATTTTGGACGGTGATAGAGGTTTCAGGCGAGGTGCTTACGACCGCAGAAGTCGCGGACGCACCAGAGCAGCAGGAACACGCCGGTGACGAGCGGGAGGGCCCCGATCGCGGGACTCCGATCGTTTCGGCACTGAGCGGTCCACACTGGAATCGACGTGGCCAAGCCCATCCCGCGCCTCGCGCGCGCAAGAAGAAGAGGCGCGGCGACTGCGACGAGCCCTGGCAAGGCGATGAATGCCAGGAGCTCCGCGCGCTCGCACAGGACGACTGCCGCTTCCGCGCGTTCTTGCGGTTCGCCCGCGCACCCTACGCGGGAACGCTCGCACGCGGTGCTCCCGGCGCTCCCGGCGCGAATACCGCCCGGTCGGCGCCCGGCGTCGTCGGCGACCTCCGCTACGACCGCTCGCCGGGCCTCGACTTCTCGGATCTGCCGCTCGATCGCGCGGCGCCCTGCCCGAAGCGGGTGCCGCCCTGGATCCCTCCGCGCAGCGATCTCTTCGGCCCGCTCGAGTGAAGGTCCGTCGGCAGCCCTGGAGCGCCGGTCACCTCCGCAGCTGCTCGGCGAACGCGAGCCGATCCACCACCTGCCAGTGGCCCCGGATCCTGCCGTCCTTCACCTCGTAGAAGGTCTGCCCGGCGAACGCGAGCCGCCTGCCGGTCCGCGGGAAGCCGCGAAGATCTCCGTGGTGCGTCCCGGTCGCGCTCCACCGCACCGCGACCCGTTCGCCCGCGGCGACGACCTCGTCCACCGTGAACGCGAGGTCCGGAAACGCCCGGCGCGAGTACTCGACGCGCTCGCGGTAGGCGCCCTGGTCGAGCGTCCTGCCGTCCCATGCGTCCCCCGGATCCGAGTGGACGACGTACTCGGGCGCGACGAGGCGCGGGATCGCGTCGAGGTCGCCGCGGCTCCAGACGGCATCGTAGAGCTCCCGGACGAGCTCCTCGTTCGGGCTCCGGGCGGCGCCGCTCTCGTCGCCGGCGCGGAGGAGCGCCATCTGGTCGAGCGCGAACGCCCGGATGTCCTTCGGCCACCTGGCGACGAGCGCCTCGAACCGCGCCGCGTCCGCCTGGAAGAGCGCGCGCGTCGCCTCCTCGTAGTTCGGCCGGTCGCCGGCCATGCTCGTGAGGAAGCGACCGAGCGCGGCCTGGATCCGCCGCACGCGCTCGTTCCCGGGGCGCTCCTTGATCGCGTCCTCGACGAGCCGCCGCAAGGCGCCCGAGATCCCCGTGTCCTTTTGCTCGAGCCAGTCCCAGTGCCGGGGCAGGAGCGTCACCTCGCGGCTCGTGACCCCGAGCTTCGGCCGGCCCGGCCTGGGCCCGGGCGCCGCGCGCTCGAGCACCTGGTCCAGGGTGCCGCGGAGATCGAAGTCCACCTGCCGCCCCGACCCCACGTCGAACACGAGCACGAGCTCCGAGGGATCCCGGTCGAAGCGGTCCTTCAGCACGGGCAGGACGTCCCGAAGGAGGCCGTCCGTTACCTTCCGGACCCCCGAGAAAGCCACGAATCGATTGGCGGTTTCCATGCCGGGCATATTACCCGGGTAAAAACAGCTCGTCAATATTACCCGGGTGTTATTTGTCGGTCCGTCGCGGATGCGCCCGGGGCTTCGGGAAACGGGCCCCGCGTAGAGCAGCCGGCGCCCGGGCGGCGGCTCGCGCCCCTCCCGGAGACGGCCCGGCCGGGCGCGCTCACCCGCTCACCGGAAGCACGCCGCCGGCTCGGGAAGGGACACGTAGTCGCCGCCGAGCGTCGTGAGCGCTCCCGCGCCCGCGAGCAGATCACCACGGACAAGAACATGCGCTACCAACAGAATCTGACCAGCCGCACGATCGCGGTCGTCGTGCTCGGGAATGCGCAATGGCCCGTCTTACGGGTTGCACGTCGCTCACGTCGTCGGCGCAGTCAACGCCGCGACACCCGGCAGCTTCACTGAGGTGGACATTCCGGTTGATTGACCGCCCGCCCGGCCCTGCCGAGGAGGGTGGCGCGCCCGCACCCCTCGACCTTGCTCGGGGTGCCCTGAGCTTCCCGAAGGGCAGGACTCGAAGGCGGACTCTCGCTGTCCACGAGGAACCTCACGGCTCGTCGCGCTGCCGCATCTCGCGCTGGAGCCAGGCTTTGGCGAGCTTCCAGTCCCGCTTCACCGTCTCGGGCGACACCTTGAGCACTTCGGCGGTCTCTTCCACACCCAGTCCGCCGAAAAACCGCAGTTCCACCACCCGGCTCTTCCGATCGTCCATCTTGGCCAGCGCCGTCAGCGCATCGTCGAGGGCGACGAGCTCGGCGCCACGCTCCGTTGACACAAGGGCTTCGTCCAGCACGACGTGAGGGGAACCGGCGCCGCGTTTGAGTGCGCCCTTGGAGCGGGCTGCGTCAATGAGCACGCGGCGAATCAGCCGGGATGAGATCGCGAAGAAATGCGCCCGATCCCGCCAGGACACGCCTCGCAGGTCGACCATCCGTACGTAGATTTCGTTGACGAGCGCGGTCGTCTGCAAGGTGTGACCGGGACGCTCGCGAGCCATGTGCCAGTGCGCACGCCGATACAGCTCGCGGTAGACGAGCGGGGTCAGCCGCTCGAGCGCGTGCGAGTCGCCCGCGCTCCATGCCCTTAGGAGCTGGGTCACCTCGCTGGCGGGCGGCATGGGCGCTCTCTCCCGGCCCATGTCTCGCGTGTCGGGTCCCTTATCGCCCATCGTAGGCATTCCACCGACTGGCCCTGTTACCCTGGATCTACACCGATCCGGGTGCCATTACCCGGATTGCCTCTGATTCCCGCTTACATAGACGGGAAGGCACAGCCACAGGATTGGCTCAGACGTTTGTCACTGCGAAGGTTGGCGATTTTGCCTGGTCCAGTCAAGGAGATGTCCTATGGCGCATTTCCAGTCGATCGTGTTGTGGGCCCTGTGTGGCGTCGTCATCCACACAGGCTTGGCCCATGCCCAGGTGCTCACCGGTAGCTTCGCCGGAACCGCGAAAGACGAGTCGGGAGGTGTGCTTCCCGGCGCGCTCGTCACACTGAGCTCCCCCGCACTCATCGGGGGGCCGGTAACAGTGACCGCGAACGACGAGGGCCAGTCTCGATTTCCGAGTCTCGCACCAGGTCAGTACACGTTGGAAGTCCAGCTCGCGAGCTTCGCCACGTACCGTGAGGACGACATCCGGATCGACCTGCAGAGCAACGTCGAGCGAACCGTCATCCTCAAGCTGGCGGGAGTCGCGGAATCTGTGGCGGTTGATGCCGGGGCCGGTCTCGACGCCGAACAGAGCGGGCTCGCCAGTCGTGTCACGCAGCCGCTGCTCAAATCGATTCCGGTTCGTCGATTCAGCATGTTCGATTTCATCAAGGCCGCACCGGGCGTCTCACCCACATCCGCCACGAGTGGCCTCGACAACAGCGTATCGGTTCTGGGCTCCGGGGGTAACGAGAATCTCTTTCTCCTCGATGGCACCAACTTCACATGCCCCTGCTCGGGAGGGCCGGCGCCTCAGCCAGACGTCGATGTCATCGAGGAAGTCCGCGTCGATGCGCTCGGAGCATCGGCCGAATTCGGCAACGTTCAGGGCGCGGTCTTCAACGTCGTGACCAAGCAGGGCGGGAGCACCTTCGCGCCGGACTTCTCCTACTACGCGCAGACACAGGACTTAACGGGGCAGCCCGTGCTGCTCTCATGTCCGGGTTGCAGCCAGTCCCAGACCGGATACACGCGTGTTCGGTATCGGGACTTGACGACGCATCTCGGCGGACCGCTCGTGCGGGATCGCGCCTGGTTCTTCGCGGGCTATCAGTACCTGCGCGACGCCGATAGTCAGCCGGGCACGGACCCGCGATTCCCCCGGACCAGCGAGTACGACAAAGTCTTCGCCAAGGTCACGTGGCAGATCACGAGACGGCTGAAGTTGGTGAGCAGCCTGCACGACGAATTCTGGGTCAGTCCACAACGCCCGACGCTTACACAGCCCTTTGAAACGACCGTGCGCACGAGCGGCACACGCCCCACCTCTACGTTCGGCCAGCTTACCGATGTCTCGTCGGACAACACGCTCTGGGACGCGCGAGTGTCGCGCTTCGTCGCCCCGCAGACCAGCGAGCCGAGCACGGGAGATCGCACCATTCCCAATCGCGTCGACCTCGCGACGGGGATTCAGAGCGGAGGCCCCCGGGGGTTCGGCGGTCTGACTCTAATCAGGACGACGGTCGCCGGGAGCGTGAGCCACTACCGAACGCTGCTGAGCGCCGCACACGAGTTCAAAGCCGGACTCCAGGTGGAGAACGGCGAGCATGTCCTGTGGGGCGCTTTTGCCGACGGCGTCGTGACCTACACCGACAATGGCGGACAGCCGGTACAGGCAACACTCCGTCAACCGTTCACAACAGGGGGTGAGTTCATCACAACCGGCGTGTTTGCGATGGACACGCTGCGGTTCGCTGACCGGTTCACCGCCAATCTGGGGCTGCGCTTCGACCGCTCACGCGCGATGAGTCCCGACCTGGCTGCGCATGACGTGGCGGGGCACGAGACCGGCGCAACGATCGCTGGGCTGGGCACGCTGTACACCTGGAATGTCCTTTCACCCCGCCTCGGGCTCACGGTGAAGCTGACCTCGGATGGAAGGACCATGCTGAGAACCAGCTATGGGCGCTTCCATCAGGGCGTTCTGACCGGCGAACTCGCGCCAGTGCACCCGGGCCTCGCCCCGACGACGACCGCCGCGTTCGATCCTTCGACGGGTGGCTACTCGCGAATCATCTCCATCGTCGATCCCACGCTCAATGTTCGCCTGGATCCGAACACCCGCTCCCCCAGGACGGATCAGTTCGCGTTCGGCGTCGAGCGTGAGCTTGCGGGACAGGTGGCAATGAGCGTGTCGTACGTTCGGAAGAACGGCAGCGACTTCATCGGCTGGACGGATGTTGGTGGAACGTATCGCACCGACACGCGGGTCCTTCCCGACGGCAGCACCCTGCCTGTGTTCGTGCTCACGAATGGCACCGCCTCGAGGAGATTCCTCCTTACCAATCCGGCGGACTACTTCATGCGCTACAACGGTCTTCTCGTGGCAGCAGAGCGGCGCTGGTCCGGCGATTGGCAGGCGCTCGTGTCGTACACCCTCTCGAAGACCGAGGGGCTCGAGCCGACCAGCGGGGCGCCCGCCGGGACCGGGCAGTTCAGCTCCACGTTCGGCAACGCCAACCCGTTTGGACGAGACCCGAATTCCCTGACGAAGGCGACCGGGCCGCTGCCCAACGATCGAACCCATGTCGTCCGGTTCATGGGCTCGACCGTGATTCCCGGAGTCGACCTCCATGTCGCCACGAATGTCCAGTACCTCACCGGCGCCCCGTGGGCGGCATCAACGCAGGTTTCGCTTCCGCAGGGACTGACGCGCGTGCTCCTGGAGACGCCAGCCACCAGGCGGCTGTCATCACAAACGCTGGTTGATCTTCGGGTGTCGCGCACGATCGTTCCGGCCGGCAGGTTGCAGGTCGAGTTGCTCCTCGATCTGCTCAACGCCCTCAACGAAGGCGCGGAGGAACAACTTGCCGACGAGAACCGTTTCAGTCAGAATTTCGCACGTCCGAGCGTCTTCGTCGACGCACGGCGCGCGATGATCGGCGTCCGCGTGGGGTTTCAGTAAGGGGAGGGGTTCTATGCGTACAAGGTCCGGACAAAGACGAGCACTCCGCGGCGTGTGTGCGGTCGCGCTGATGTGCGCGGCGTCGGCGAGCTGTGGAACCGCGCGGGACGACGCGTTCTACGCAACAGGCGGCGACAAGCTCTTGTCGATCAGCGTTCGCGACGGGAACCAGGTCACGATCGCGGAACTCGGTCCGTTGGAGCCGGGGTGCGGCTCGCTCGCCCGATCATCCACAGGGATCTTGTACAGCATGTGTGGCATTGGGATTCTCAAACCCGGTCCGCAGCAGCTGGCGACGATCGACCCCGTGACGGGCAAGGCGAATGTGTTCGGTAAGCTCTTTGAGGGACTGCAGGTGATGGGTCTCGAGTTCGCCCCAGACGGGACCCTGTACGCCGTGGGCGATGCGAACGGGGCGTCGCCGACGTTCAACACGCTCTACACGGTCGACCTCGAGACCGGAGCGCTCACGAGCGTCGGGTCAACGGGCGTTCCACCCCCCGGTTTCTTTCACGACTTCACGTTCGACTCCACTGGCACGATGTACGGCACGACGAGTCAGGCGCTGTACACCATCGACCCGAAGACCGCGACGGCCACGAAGGTCACCGACTTCGTCGGCGGCGGAGGCTTCGGTGTGATGGGCCTGTCGCATAACGCGAAGCAGGACAGGCTCTATGCGACCGAGTTCAAGCCTTTGAACTCGGCCTTCTATCTGGTCGATATCCAGACTGGCTTCCTGACGCCACTCGCGGCAACCGGGTATCCATTCGCCCATGCCCTGGTGCCCCTGATTCGCTGAAGACGCGAGGACGCCACCCCGGGGGGCAGGAGCCTTTGTACGCTACCATCCCCTCACGGTTCGCACGCGATGACTCCTGAACGCTGGATGGACGTCGAGCGACTGTTCCACGCCGCGCTGGAGCGCCACCCGCTCGAGCGAGCGGCGTTTCTCGACGACGCATGTGCAGGCGATACGGAGCTCCGCAGCGAGACGCAGTCGCTGCTCGACGAGTCGTCGCTCGAGGACGGCTTTCTTGAAGGTCAAGCCGTCGACGCAGCCACAAGGCTCACCGGCATTCCCGCCTCGTCACGACTGACAGGGGAGCGCTTCGGCGACTACGAGCTGAAGACGTCACTCGGCGCCGGCGGCATGGGCGAGGTCTATCGCGCCCGTGATCTCAAGCTCGGCCGTGAGGTCGCCATCAAGCTGCTCCCGGCGCTCTTCGCCAACGATGTCGATCGGATAGCCCGGTTCAGGCGTGAAGCACAGATCCTCGCCGCCCTCAATCATCCGCACATCGCAGCCATCTATGCGCTCGAGGAACGCCTGGGCGTCGTGGGCCTCGTGCTCGAGCTCGTCGAGGGGCCGACCCTGGCCGATCGCCTGGCCTCCGGTGCGTTATCTGTGGATGAAGCCCTCAGCGTTGCCCGGCAGACCGCCGACGCACTCGAAGCTGCCCACGCCAAGGGCATCGTCCATCGCGATCTCAAGCCGGCCAACATCAAGGCCACACCCGGCGGCGCCGTGAAGGTGCTCGACTTTGGCCTCGCGAAAGCCGCCGGCGGCAGCTCGGGGCCTGGCGCTTCGATGCTGGCAACCGTCGAAGCCACGCAAGAGGGCGTGATCCTCGGAACCGCCGCCTATATGAGTCCCGAGCAGGCACGCGGGCTTCCAGTCGACACGCTCACCGATATCTGGGCGTTCGGCTGCGTGTTGTACGAATCCTTGACAGGTCGTAGACCCTTTCGGGGCAACACGATCGCCGACTGCATCGCTGCCATCCTCAACAACGAGGCCGACTGGGCGGCCCTGCCATCATCGACGCCGTCGACGGTTGTCGAGCTGCTGAAGGGTTGTCTCGCGAAGGACTCGACGCGCCGCCCGCAGGACGCTAGAGAGGTGCGGCGCGTGCTGGACGACGTTGTGGCAGGCAGGCTGACGGGGCATGTTCAGGCGCGCCATTCCTTCGCGCGCAGCATGCCACGGGCCGCGTGGGCTGCGTCGCTCGCCGGAATCGCGGTCGCCGCCGCATTCATAGGTCTTCGCGTAGTCCGACAGATCAACGTCGCGCCTCAGCAGCTCGAGATCGGGCTCCCCAGCGACGAAGTCATCGCGCCAAGTCACTCCTCGGAGCTGGCCCTGTCGCCTGACGGGACGCTGATCGCCTACGCGTCGACGAAGACCATGACGAACATGGCAGGCATGGGCGCTGCACCGGCCGGCGACGGCGGATTGGCGGCAGACATGTCGGGATCGATGCCGTCGATGACGATGGCCGAGCAGATATACGTCCGCGCGCTGGGACAGCAGGCGGCCAGGCCACTTGGAGGAGCGCTTGGCGGGGCGCCCTTCTTCTCACCCGACGCCAGATGGCTCGGATTCTGGCATGCACCAACGGCGACGCTGAGAAAGGTGGCTTTGACGGGAGGCGCGTCCGTCAAGATCAGCGACGCGGTGAGCGGGATTGCGGGAGCCGCCTGGGGACCCGACGACACTATCGTGTTCGCCTGGTTCGACTTGTTTCGCGTGCCTGCAGCCGGCGGCGCACCCTTGTTGCTGCTCAAGGTCGACGAGGAACGCGGCGAACGCTTCTTTCGACATCCGGCGTTTCTGCCCTCAGGGAAGGCCGTGTTGTTCACGATCGGCATGGCCGACAGCTACTCGTACGATGATGCGCAGATCGGCGTGCTCTCGCTCGAGTCCGGGCAGAAGACCATCCTCGTCGAAGGGGGCTCGAGCGCTCGCTACTCGCCGTCGGGCCACCTGATCTACGCGCGCGGGGGGACGCTCCTGGCAGTCCCATTCGATCCTGACCGCCTGCAGGTAACCGGCGAGCCGTTCCCCGTGGCCGATGGTGTGTTCATGAGCGCGAACACGGGCATGGCCGCCTACGCCATCTCCTCAGACGGCTATCTCGTTTACGCGGTTGGCCCGATCGAGCAGGGCACGCGCGTACCTGTGTGGGTCGATCGGCAGGGAAAGCCGACGCCCCTCCCTCTGCCTCCCCGCTCCTATCTCCATCCGCGCCTGTCGCCGAATGGACGCCAGATGGCCATCGAGGTCGAGGGTGCCTCGCATGACATCTTCACCTACGACATCGCCCGCGGCGCACTGACGAAGATGAGCTTTGACGGCGCCAGTCATTGGCCAACCTTTACACCAGACGGCCGAGGCTTGACGTTCCGCTCGTGGAAGACCGGGACGATGACCATGTGGTCGATGCCGGCCGACCAAAGCGGGCCGCCGACGCTGCTCACTGGTGTCGGCTCCATGCAAAGCCCCGAGTCGTGGTCACCCGATGGCAGTGCGCTCGCATTCACGCAGATGGACGACCCGGCAAGCGGATCGGACATCTACGTGTTGCCCCTCGGCGGAGATCGCACGCCGTTCCCGGTGGTCCGAACGAAGTTCTCCGAAGGCTCGCCCAAGTTCTCTCCGGACGGACGCTGGCTCGCGTACTCATCGAACGAGTCGGGACGCTCAGAGGTGTACGTCATGGCCTATCCGGGGCCCGGTGCGAAGATTCAGATCTCGAACAGTGGTGGCACCGACCCGGCCTGGCGCCGAGACGGGCGAGAGTTCTACTACCGCAACGGCAATCAGATGATGGCGGTCGATGTCAGCGTCGGTCGCACCCTGACCGTGTCGAAACCGCAGGTGCTGTGGGAAGGGCCGTATCTGGCGGGAGTCGGGTCCTCGTGCGGCATGGCGGGTCCGACCTCCGCCAATTACGACGTCACCGCGGATGGCCAGCGGTTCCTCATGATTGAAGACACATCGCCGAATGTGGAGTGCAGGATCCTACGCGTGGTGTCCAACTGGTCGAGCGCGCTCCGGAGCCCGACGGCCGGCGGGTCCCGTCAGTCTCGCCTTGTCGAGCGCTGAACCGGATTTCCAACAACCCTTCTCGACGCGTGTGGGCACGCCCCTTTCGCCGAACCACGTGTTGCGTTGGTTCATCTTCCAGGCGTGTGAGGGACCGCGGGGCGTGGCCATTCCGACGAAGTCGGAAGTGGCGCGCCCTGCAGGACTCGAACCTGCGACCTCCTGGTTCGTAGCCAGACGCTCTATCCAACTGAGCTAAGGGCGCGAAACGGTTGAAACCATTGACTATACCACACGGTCTCGGCCTCGCCGGCGCGTCAGCCGGGCTATCATCGCCGCACACGTGAGTGTTGAGGAGGCCCCGTGAAGGACTACACCGCCCGACAGGTTCAGCTCGATTCCGCGATGGTTGAATACCTGGAAGAAGTGACCAAGAAGTATTCCTTGTCTGACACGGGCAAGGCCGTGCGCTGCCTCATCAACTACGCTCGGGAGAATCCTGATCGGCGCGACGAGATCTTCGACGAGATCCGCTGCCTCGGCTGCTGACCCTGGTCCGGCTGAAGCCGGACACGACGCACGGACGCGACCGCGCTTTTCCGCGGTTGGGAACCCTGAACTCCATGAGCCGTGAGCCAGAAGCCCTGAGCCATATAATCCGCTCGTGAGCGTTTCCGACCACAAGGCCCACGCGCCCTCCACCGTCCTCTGCTACGTGCTGACGGTCAGCGACACGCGCACGCAGGAGACGGACACAAGCGGCCGCGTCATCCAGGAACTGCTCGAAGGCGCGGGCCACGTCGTGTCGGTTCGCGACCTCGTCCGCGACGAACCCGACGAGGTCTCCGCTCGCCTTCGACAGCATCTGGCCGATCCGCGCACCCAAGCCATCATCATCACCGGTGGCACCGGAATCAGCCCGCGGGACGGCACGTTCGAGACCGTCGATCGCCTGCTCGAGAAACGCCTCGAGGGATTCGGTGAGCTCTTTCGCATGCTCAGCTTCGAGGAGATCGGCGCCGCCGCCATGCTGAGCCGCGCAACGGCGGGGACGGTCGGACGCAAGGCCGTCTTCGCGCTGCCCGGCTCCGAGCACGCCGTGCGATTGGCCATGACACGCCTCATCCTGCCAGAGCTCGGGCATGTGATTGAGCAACTCTCGAGAACGAACGCGAGGTCCGGCTAAAGCCGGACATTACGACCATGACGACGAAGATGCGACCGTTCGGTAAGACCATCGCGCTGGCAGAGGCGCGGGCGATCATCGAGCGGGCGATCCATCCGATCGAGCGGACCGAGTCCATTCCGCTACGCCTGGCCCATGGACGCGTCCTCGCGCAAGAGATCGTCTCGACGGCCGACGTGCCTCCCTTCTCGCGTGCTGCCATGGACGGCTACGCGGTGCGGGCTGATGACACGGCAGGCGCAAGCCGCACGGCGCCGCGCAGGCTGCAGCGTATCGAGACAGTCTTCACAGGACAGGTCGCACAGCACCCGGTCGGCGCGGGACAGTGTGCCGAAATCGCCACGGGCGCACCGATGCCTGATGGCGCAGACGCGGTGGTGATGGTCGAAGACACGGACATCGACGAGGCGGGCACCGTGTCGATCTTCGCGCCGGTCTCGCCGCGCCAGAACGTCGGCCGGCAGGGCGCGGACATCCAGAAGGGCCAGCACGTACTGCAGTCCGGCACGACACTCAATGCCAGCCGACTCGGCGCGCTCGCCGCCCTGGGCCTCACGGGCGTGCAGGTGTACGCGAAACCGACTGTCGCGATCCTCTCGACCGGCAACGAAATCGTCGACCCGGGACAGCCGCTCGGCCCGGGCCAGATCTACGACATCAACCGCATGACCGTCTCCGCCGTGGTCGAAGAGAACGGCGCGATTCCCGTCCCTCATCGCACGGCCGCCGACACGCTCGAGGACCTCTCGCGCGCGGTCGACGCCTGTCTGGCCGAGGACGTGATGGTCTTCTCGGGCGGCAGCTCGGTCGGCGAACGTGACTTGATCCTCGACGTGATCGCAGCACGGGGCGACGTGCTCTTCCACGGCATCGCCGTCAAGCCGGGCAAGCCCACGGCCCTCGGCCGCATCAACGGCAAGCTCGTCTTCGGGATGCCTGGGTATCCAACCTCCTGCCTGTCGAACGCCTACATCTTGCTCGCGCCCGCGCTACGTCGCGTCGCTCGCCTGCCCCCGCAGATCGTCCGTTCGCTCACGCTCCCGCTCAGCGCCCGCGTGGTCTCGGCGCCGGGCCGACACCAGTTCTACACCGTGCGCATTCAGAACGGCGCCGCCATGCCCGCGTTCAAGGCCTCGGGAGACATCACCAGCATGTCGCAGGCAGATGGATACATCGAAATCCCGGCCGAGATCGATGTCGTGGAGCAGGGTGAACTGGTGGAAGTGAAGTTGTTCTGAGCGCTGACGACGCGGGGGCTGAAGCCCCCGCTCTACGTTCTACGTTCCGACTCCGCCAAGCCCCCGCTCTACGAGCCGCCAGTCATCTGACGTACTTCTTGACGCTCCGCGGCCCCACCTCAGCTCCGTACACGTTGCCCTGCGCATCGACCGCCACGCCTTCAGCCGCACTCGTGCCCGTGGTCTTCTCGACCGGGTCCGGGATGAAGTACAACACCTTGCCGTCCTTGGCGCTGCCGATGCGGATCCCTCGCTTCCAGCCGTCGTGGTTGCGCGACACTGATTCCGATTCTGAATCGGCGACGTACAGCATGTCCTGCCTGTCGATGTACACGCCGCTCGGCCGGCTGAACTGCGACCACGTGTCGAGGAGCGTGCCCTCCTGGTCGAAGATCTGGATGCGGTTGTTGGCGCGATCGCCCACGAAGAGCCGCCCACGCGAGTCCATGGCCAGCGCATGCGGGTGCTCCATCTCGCCCGGGCCGCTGCCCTTCTTGCCGAACGTCTTGATCAATTTGCCGTCCCTGGTGAATTTCAGGACGCGCGCGTTGGCCCCGCCGTGCCCCTCCGACACGAAGATCTCGCCGCTCGGGGCCACCAGCACGTCGTTGGGCTGATAGAAGAAGTCGGGGTCGGCTGCCCCGCCCGGCTTGCCGAGGGTCATCAGCAGTTTTCCGTCCGGGCTGAACTTGAACACCTGGTGCCCACGCGTCGAGCCCGGCAGCGGACCAAAGCGCGACGCCGCCGGGGCTTGCCCCGGCGCAGGTGTCGCACCGCGAGCCGGTTGCGCTGCATCGTCCTGTCCGTCGGTAACCCAGACGTTGCCGTCACGATCGACGTGCATGCCGTGGGGGAAGATCAGCATCCCCTGACCGAAGCTCGTGACCAGCGTGCCCGAGGCGTCGAACTTGAGAATCGACGACAGGTTGGACATCTGGCCCGTGGCGCGGTCGAGGCACGCATTGGCACCGCACCGCTCGCCAACCCAGACGCTTCGGCCGTCTCGATCGATTTCGACGGCGCTCGTCGAGCCCCACGTTCTGCCCTCGGGCATCCTGAAGAACCCTTCGACCGTCTTGTAGGGATTCGGTGCCGTGTTGGTGGGTTCGGTGGTCTGAGCGCCCGCACTCCAGGTGAAGAGGCAGAGCGCGGTCACCGCGACGATGGTTGGCACGACGGCTCGACTCATGACACGCACGCTCCTCCACACCGGTCTCTCTTGCCGGTTCGATCCGCCCCGATTGTGCGCCTGATGCCAAGGCAGGATCAACCAACGGCCGTCCACCAACCGCCAACCACTGACACACAACCAACACACCTTGACGCCCCGGCTACTACGTGTATATTTCCCCCGTCCCTTGAGTGAGACTTGGTCTGGTTCGTTCTACGGGCTACTGGCTGACAGGAGTGTGGACCATGTGGCGACCCACCTACCGTATCGGGCTCGTGGCAATGGCTCTTGGGGTGCTGTGGCTCGCGGTCGGCACATCCGGCCAGGCCTCGTCCGCACCGTCCACCAAGAACGGTGAGTGGCCGCATTACACGGCCGATCTCCGCGGCACCAAATACTCGCCACTCGACCAGATCACCGCCAGCAACTTCAACGACCTCGAGGTGGCCTGGCGGTTCAAGACCGACAGCCTCGGTACGCGCCCCGAGTACAAGTTGGAGGGCACGCCCCTGATGGTGGACGGCGTGCTCTACACGACCGGCGGCACGCGCCGGTCAGTCGTGGCACTCGATGCCAGGAGCGGCGAGCTCATGTGGGTGCATCGGTACCCCGAAGGCACACGCGGCGCGAACGCGCCGCGCCAGCTCTCCGGACGCGGCGTCGCCTATTGGACCGACGGACGGGGCGACAACCGCGTGCTGTACGTGACACCGGGCTACCGCCTCGTCGCGCTCAACGCGAAGACCGGCATACCGATCCCGTCTTTCGGCAAAGACGGCGTCGTGGACATGAAGGTCGGTGTGGTCAAGGGCACCGGACAACAAATCGACCTCGAGACCGGCGAGATCGGCCTGCACTCGACGCCGACCGTCGTGAGAGACGTCGTAATCGTCGGATCGTCGATGAAGGAAGGGATGACGATCACGACGCACAACAACACGAAGGGCCTCGTCCGTGCCTTCGACGTGCGGACGGGCAAGGTGCTGTGGACGTTCAACACGATTCCCCGTCCCGGAGAGTTCGGCAACGACACCTGGCTGAACGGGTCGTGGGCCGTCAACGGCAACGCCGGTGTCTGGACGCAGATCACCGTGGACGAGGAGCTCGGTCTGGCGTACCTGCCCGTCGAGTCGCCCTCATCCGATTACTACGGCGGACGGCGGCCGGGGCACAACCTGTTCGGCGAGAGCCTGGTGTGCGTGGACGTCAGGACGGGCCAGCGGAAGTGGCACTTCCAGCTCGTGCATCACCCGATCTGGGATCACGACATCTCGTCGGCGCCGATCCTGCTCGACACGATGGTTGACGGCCGCATGCGAAAGCTCGTCGCCCAGCCGAGCAAGCAGACCTTCCTTTACGTCTTCGATCGGGTGACGGGCGAGCCGATTTGGCCGATTGTCGAGACACCCGTTCCGCCAGGCGACGTGCCCGGCGAATGGTATTCGCCGACGCAGCCCATTCCCAGCAAGCCCGCGGCGTACGGCCGGCCGGGCCTCCGGATTCCCGACGAGCTGATTGACTTCACGCCCGACATGCGCGCGCAGGCCGTCGAGAACATGACCCGGTACAAGTGGGGCGGTCACTTCCCGTATAGCGGCACGCTCTACAACCCGCCGATCGTGGGCAACGTGAACGGCCTCCTCGGCGCGCTCAACCTGGGGAATGCGAGCGGTGGCACCAACTGGCCGGGTGCTGGCGCGGACCCGGAGACGGGCATCGTGTACGCGCAAGCAAACATGTCGGCGTTCACGCCGGAGTCGGTCGCGCCGCCGCCAGCGGGCTTCTCCGACATCCCTTACCAAGCGGGTGTCGTAGGGCAGCCGTTCCGTCTGCGGGAGGCGGCGGGAACGGGGACCTACGCCGACGTGCCGCGACGCGCAGCGGGCACGCCCCCGCCCACTGCGGCGGCGCCCGCCGGGCGTGGCGCGCAGCCACCGGCGCGCGCATTCAATGCCGTTGAGGGCCTCTCGATGGTCAAGCCGCCGTACGGCGTGCTTGCCGCGATCGACCTCACGCGCGGCGACGTGAAGTGGCAGGTGCCGCATGGCGACACGCCGGATGTGGTGCGCAATCACCCGAAGCTCAAGGGGATGAGCATTCCGAAGACCGGGCAGGGCGGGAGCGTCGGCGTGCTGATCACCAAGACGCTGGTCATCGCCGGTGATCCTCAGGTGACGACCACACCCGACCATCCTCGCGGAGCGATGATGCGCGCCTACGACAAGCAGACGGGAAAGGAAGTGGGCGCCGTCTGGATGCCGGCGCCGGTGAGCGGCTCGCCAATGACGTACCGCGTGGGCGGTCGCCAGTTCATCGTCATTGCCGTCAGCGGCGGCAACTATTCTGGCGAGTACATCGCGTTCGGTCTCCCGGAATCCGAGCCTGACAGCGAGGGAACGAGATAGGTGCACGGAGGAAGGCCTCTCACGGCGATGGCCCTGGTGTCGTGCATGCTGAGTGTCGGCGTCGTCGCGCAACAAGAAGGAGGCGCCGGCTCGGTATGGGACGGCGTCTTCACCGAGGAACAGGCCCGTCGAGGTGAGGCTGCCTATCTGCAGGAGTGCGCGAACTGTCACGGCACCGCCCTGGAGGGCGGGGACATGACACCTCCCCTCGTCGGAGGCATGTTCACCTCCAATTGGAACGACCTGAGCGTTGGCGATCTCTTCGAGCGGATTCGCGTGACGATGCCGCTCGACCGCCCGGGCAGACTGTCCCGGCAGCAGAACGCCGACGTCATCGCCTTCGTGCTGGAGGCAAACAGCTGGCCCGCTGGCGCGATGGACCTCTCACGCGACTTGACGGTACTGAAGCAAATCCGAATTCAGGCGAGCAGGCCGCCCGGCCGGTAACCAGAGGAAGGGACCCCAGCGGTCGAATGCTATACTTCTTGATGCCTGCCTGCATTTTCTACTCAGCATTTCCACCGCTTTGAGCAGGCCGGTCCGGGGGGGTACGGGAGAACGAATGTCAGTAACCGACGCGGCCGTCGAAGCAGCCGGCCCACGCGAACACACACAGCCCATCGTCAACAATTTCTCCATTCAAGTCGCCACTGTCAACGGATCGGGCAGCCAGACCGCCAACCTGGTCCTGCTGCGATCGATCTTCCAGATGGGTGTGCCGGTGGCCGGCAAGAACATGTTCCCGTCGAACATCGCGGGGCTGCCCACCTGGTACACCATCCGGGCCAGCGCCAAGGGCTACATCGGGCGACGGAAGGAGGTCGACTTCCTCGTCGCCATGAACCCGGAGACGGCGAAAGACGATGTCGCGTCGCTTGCGCCGGGGGCCGCCGTGGTCTACGACGAGCCGCTGAAGCTGAATACGCTGCGCAGCGACCTGGTCTTCTATCCGGTTCCCTTCGACAAGCTGATGCAGCCCATCACGCACGATGCGAAGCTGCGACGCCTCGTGCGCAACATGGTCTATGACGGCGTGTTGTCGCGGCTCCTGTCGATCGATATGGGGCAGATGGAGAAGGCGCTTCGCAAGCAGATGGGCAAGAAGCAGAAGGCCATCGAGCTGAACATGTCGGCGCTCAAGGCCGGCTGCGACTACGCCGAGGCCAACCTGCCGAAGCAGGATCCATTCGTCATCGAACCGATGGACAAAACGGCCGGCATGATCCTGATCGAAGGCAACGCCGCGGCCGCCATCGGCTGCATGATGGCGGGCGTCACCTTCGTCGGCTGGTATCCGATCACGCCTTCCTCGTCGCTGTGTGAATCGCTCATCGACTACCTGAAGAAGTACCGACGCGAGCCGGAGACCGGCAAAGCCACCTACGCGGTGATCCAGGCGGAAGACGAACTGGCCGCCCTCGGCATGGTGCTCGGCGCGGGCTGGGTTGGCGCCCGGGCGATGACGTCCTCGTCTGGGCCCGGCATCTCACTGATGGCGGAGTTCACCGGACTCGGCTACTACGCCGAGATCCCGGCGGTCATCTTCGACGTGCAGCGCTGCGGACCATCGACGGGCCTGCCGACCCGCACCGGGCAGCAGGACATCTTGTCAACCTCGGTGCTCTCGCACGGCGACACGAAGCACCCGCTGCTGCTGCCCGCCTCGGTGACCGAGTGCTACTCGATGGCCATGGACGCCTTCGACCTGGCCGAGCAGCTGCAGTCGCCGGTGTTCGTGATGATGGACCTCGACCTGGGCATGAACACCTGGATGGCCCGGCCGTTCGAGTACCCGACCAAGCCGCTCGAACGAGGTAAGCGCCTCGACGCGGCCACGCTCAAGCGGCTTGGCGAATTCGGCCGCTACCGTGACGTGGACGGCGACGGCATTCCGTACCGAACCGTGGCCGGCGACGGCATGCCGGCGTATTTCACGCGCGGATCGGGCCACAACGAGATAGCCCAGTACAGCGAGCGCGCGGAGGACTACGCGAGGAATCTGGACCGGCTCGCGCGCAAGTTCGAGACCGCGCGCACGCTGGTCCCCAAGCCCGAGGTCGAATTGGTCGCCACGGGCAAGGTCGGCATCATCGCGTACGGGACCACGCACTGGGCGATTGAAGAATCGCGTGACCAACTCAGACAGGAAGCGCGCCTGGAGACGTCCTACCTGCGGCTCCGCGCCTACCCGTTCACGCCCGAGGTCGCCGCGTTCATCGACGCGTGCGACCGCGTCTACGTGGTGGAGCAAAACCGGGACAGCCAGATGTTGTCGCTGCTCAGGATGGAGTGCACGGCCGGGCAGATCGCCAAGCTCCGCGGCATCCCGCACTATGCGGGGCTGCCGCTCGACGGCCGATCGGTCACCGAAGCGGTGCTGAAGCAAGAGGGATAGGGGTCGGGGGAGGAATGTCTACACCAGTCCAGCCGTCGCCGGCACCGGGTAAGAAGATCAATCGCATCGGGCTCGAGCCGGTCGCCTATCGCGGCCTCAAGACCACGCTCTGCGCAGGCTGCGGCCACAACGCCATCACCGAGCGCCTCATCGACGCGTTCTTCGAGATGGGGATCGATCCCTCGCAAGTGATCAAGCTGTCGGGCATCGGCTGCTCGAGCAAAAGCCCGGCGTATTTCATGAACAGTGCGCACGGCTTCAACTCTGTGCACGGGCGCATGCCGTCAGTCGCCACGGGCGCCGTGGTCTCGAACCGCAAGATGATCGCGATCGGCGTCAGCGGGGACGGCGACACGGGCGCCATCGGCATCGGACAGTTCGTTCACTTGATGCGGCGCAACCTGCCGATGATCTACGTCATCGAGGACAACGGGTGCTACGGCCTGACCAAGGGCCAGTTCTCGCCCACGGCCGACCTCGGCTCCAGGCTGAAGACGGGCGTGGTCAACGATCTACCGCCGATTGACACGTGCTCGCTCGCCATCGAACTTGGCGCCTCGTTCGTCGCGCGGTCGTTCTCTGGCGACCCGAAGCAGCTCAAGGCCATTCTGAAAGCGGCGCTCAGTCATCGCGGCACGTGCATGATCGACGTGCTGTCGCCCTGCGTCACCTTCAACGACCACGACGGGTCCACCAAGAGCTACTCCTACGCGAAGGATCACGAGGAGCCGCTCGCCGACGTCAGCTTCGTGCCGTATTTCGAAGACATCAACGTGGACTACGACCCGGGCACGACCACGGCCGTGACGCTGCATAACGGGTCGAAATTGCTCTTGAAGAAGATGGCCGAGGACTACAACCCTACCGACAAGAGCCGCGCGCTGAACTTGCTCCGCGAAAGCGTGGCCCGGGATGAGTTCGCCACGGGCATCCTCTACGTGGAGCCGGACAAACAGGATTTCCTCGACCTGCTCGGCATCGTCGACGAGCCGCTGGCGAGCCTGGACGCGTCCCGCACGCGACCCGGCAAGGCGGCCCTGGACGAGATCATGGAGAGTTTTCGGTAATGTCGTGTCCGGCTTCAGCCGGACCGTGATCACTCACCCGTACGATTCGCGCGTGATCTGCGTCTTCTTCACGCCCAGGGCGGCCAGCGACGTGAGCACGGATTCCATGAACCGCGGCTGCGGTTCGATCCCCTTCTCCTTGGCGGCCGCCCGATCCCACACCCCGATGGCCGGACCGCACACGTAGAATCGGCATTCCGACGGTGCGGGCACGAACTCCGAAATCAGGGCCTGGCTCACGCGGCCCGGCCGAACCGTGGGGCCAAGCGCCGGCACGTTCGGCTCGCGCGTCAGCGTGTGCACCAGGGTGAGTCGGTCCGGATGGGTCGCGGCCAGCTTGTTCATCTCGTCCCGAAAAATCACGTCGTCCCAGGTCCTGTTCGAATAGATGAACGTGTGCCGGAGCTTCTGATGCGTCACGAGCGAATCCTTCAAGATCGAAAAACTGGGGACGCTCCCCGATCCGGCGCAGATGTGGACGATGTGATCGGTTTTCGACTCGATGTCCTCAGGCAGGACGTACGGCCCGGTGAAACCTGTGATGATCAAGCGCGTCCCCTGTAATGTCCGCTTGACCAGAAGCGGCGACAGCAGGGGTGGGTAGCGGGACACACCGGACGCGTAGCGCTCCTCCTTGACCGTAATCGCCACGTAGTGCTCGTGCGGCGCGGACGACATCGAGTAGGCTCGGGGCGGTTCCCTCTTCTGCTTCAAGTCCTCGAGAAACGACACGAACCGTTCGAGACCCTCGAACTGATGAGGATCGATCGTCAGGAAGTGTCCCGGCCGATAGTCGAGGCGCTCGTTGCCGGTGAAAAGGATGAGCGTGACCGTGTCGGGGGTCTCCTGAACGACGTCGGCCACCATCGACTCCATTTCCCGGATGCGGCGTCGTTCAGCTGGCGGGGGCGTGGTGCTCAGATGCGTCCTCTCTTCGGTGGTCCGGCACGGCGGGCCGGTGGTAGTCTCACCCCAGCACAACGGCCGGAAACAACGCGATCCACATGATATACTCCGGCGTTTCGTACTCAAGCGGAGACGGTCGGTGAGCGGTTATCTATCCGTCGTCATTTATCTCGCACTGATCGTGGCGTTCGCCGTGGTGTCGCTCCTGGCGGCGCGCGTGCTCGGCCCGAGTCGGCCGTTTGCCGCGAAGCTCGAAAGCTACGAGTGCGGCGCCGAGCCGATCGGGCAGGCCTGGGTGCAGTTCCCGGTCGGCTTCTATCTGGTCGCCCTCCTCTTCATCGTCTTCGACGCGCTGGCCGTCTTCCTGTTTCCCTGGGCGCTGACCCTTCGCAGCCTTGGCGCCTGGGGTATCCTTGCGATGCTCATGTTCCTTTCGATCCTTCTGCTCGGCTGGGCCTACGCGTACCGGGAGCGCCTTCTCGAGTGGAAGTGAAGGCGCCCATCCCGGTGATCCCGGCCCCCATCTGGCGGAACATCAAGGATCTTCAGGAGTGGGAGCAGTTCCGGCAGCACCGGCCGGAGGGCGACAAGCACTCGGCGCTCTTCGAGTCGGTCACCGAGGGCGTGCACGCCTTTCCCGGCGGCTTCGTGCTCACCACGGCCGCCGATGCGTTTTTCAACTGGGCGCGGAAATCCTCCGTGTGGCCCGTCACCTTTGGCCTCGCCTGCTGTGCCATCGAGATGATGGCGACCTTCGCCTCCCGCTTCGACGTCGAGCGACTGGGCATGGTGCCGTGGGCCTCACCGCGGCACTCGGACCTGATGGTCGTCTCGGGCACGGTGACCATCAAGATGGCACCCATGCTCGAGCGCATCTACGACCAGATGCCCGATCCGAAATGGGCGCTCTCGATGGGCTCCTGCGCAAATTCGGGCGGGCCGTTTCGCCACGGCTACCACGTCGTCAAGGGCGTGGACCGCGTGATCCCCGTGGACGTGTACGTGCCTGGCTGTCCCCCGCCACCTGAGTCGCTGCTGAACGGCCTGCTGCTGCTACAGGACCAGATTTCCCACTTCCGGCGGACCGGCCAGCGCGCGGCGCCCAACCCCAAGGTCGACTGACGCGTGACGCACGAGGAGGCGGCCACACTCATCGGCGAGCACTTCGTCGGCGCACAGGTGCAGGGCGGCTCCCCGCTGGCGGTGACCGTGCCCGTGGATCGGTGGGTCGCGCTAGCGCGGTTCGCGAAGGAGACGCTCGGCTGTCGGTTTTTCGCCTTCTCCACAGCCGTGGACTGGAAGGACGGCGGGCTCGAGGTGATTGCCAAGGTCGACAACCTGGACAACCAGCTCTCGGTGCTGATGAAGACACGCCTGGGCACGGGCGTGTCGGCGTGTCCGTCGCTCGTCCCTGTGTACCGCGGCGCCAACTGGATGGAACGCGAGTGCTACGACATGTTCGGCATTCGCTTCGAGGGACACCCCGATTTGCGCCGGATCCTGCTCGCCGATGACTGGCAGGGCCATCCCCTGCTCAAATCCTACGCGGTGGACACACCGCACCCACCCTACAGGTGACCGTGTCCGAGGCTCTGTCGCGCGTCGAGATCGACTACGCCGGGGGCGAGCGCCTCACGATGAACATGGGGCCGCAGCACCCCTCGGCCCATGGTGTGTTCCGGGCGATTCTGACACTCGAGGGCGAGACGGTCGTCGGCGTGGACGCGGTCGTCGGCTACCTGCACCGCTGCCACGAGAAGCTGGCCGAAACACTGACCTACGCCCAATACCCGTCGATTGCGTCGAAGACCGACTACGTGGCCGCGATGACGAGCGAGTTCGCGTATGTCATGGCCGCGGAAAACATCGGCAAGATCAACGTGCCCAAGCGTGCGCAGTACCTGCGCGTGCTGACTGCTGAGTTGCAGCGCATCGCCTCGCATCTGCTCTGGCTCGGCACGTGGTGCATGGACATGGGCGGCGCGCTCGGCGGCGGCGCCACCATCTTTCTCTACTGCATCCGCGAGCGCGAGCTCATCCTCGACCTGTTCGAATCGCTCGTCGGCGCCCGCCTGCTCTACGGCTTCTACCAGGTCGGCGGGGTGCGGTACGACCTGCCCGCCGGCTGGGGGGACACGTGCCGGCAGACGGTCAGCCACATCGAGCAGCGCATTGGCGAATACGAGAGCCTGCTCGATGGGAATCCGTTCTTCCTGGCTCGGGCCCGGGGCGTGGGCGTGATTTCGCGGGAACTGGCGGAAGACGTGGGGATCGCCGGACCGCTCCTGCGCGGCTCGGGCGTCGCCTTCGATCTTCGACGCGCGGCTCCCTACTCGTCGTATGAGGACTTCCAGTTCACCATTCCCGTCGCACCAGAGGGCGACTGCTTCGCGCGCTACCGCGTCCGGATGGCCGAGTTCCGCGAATCGATTCGCATCGTGCGACAGGTGCTCGACGCCCTGCCAGAGGGCCCCATTTCCTCGCGCCCGGGCCTGAAGTCGGTCGCGCAGATCAGGATTCCCAAAGGAGAAAGCTACGCGCGGGTCGAAGGCCCGCGCGGTGAGGTCGGCTGCTACCTCATCGCCGACGGCAGCGCGAAGCCCTACCGCATGAAGTGGAGGGGCGCCTCGTTCTCCAACCTGGCCGTGCTGCCCCACATCATTCCCGGACACAAAGTGGCCGACGTCGTCGCGATCATGGGATCGGTGGACCCGGTGTTTGGCGAGGTAGACCGCTGAGTCATGACGCTCACCACTGTGACAAACCACGGAGACGCGGAGACACGGAGAATCGATATTGGTCTGTCTCCGTGCCTCTGTGTCTCCGTGGTTCGTGAGACATGGCAATGAGACTGACATGCCGAGCTGGCTGACGCCCATCATCGCGCCGTTCATCGTGCTCAATGTGATCGTGGGCCTGGTGACCTACGTCACGCTGCTCGAGCGGAAGTTCGCGGCGCGCATGCAGTCGCGGATCGGCCCGTACCGGGTCGGCCCGCATGGGCTGCTGCAGCCGATCGCTGACGCGCTGAAGCTCATGATGAAAGAGGACATCGTGCCGCGCGCGGCCGATCGCCACATCTTCAACCTGGCTCCGATCGTGTTCCTCGTGCCGTGCATGCTGATCTTCGCCACCATCCCCTTCGCGCCCGGGCTTGGTGTAGCCGACCTCAACATCGGCGTCCTGTTCTTCCTGGCGGTCTCGTCGATGGAAATCGTAGGGCTATTCATGGCGGGCTGGGGCTCGAACAACAAGTACGCGCTGCTGTCGGCGATGCGTGCCGTGAACCAGATCATCTCCTACGACCTGCCGTTCATCTTCGCGGCGCTGGTGCCGGTCATGCTGGCCGGATCGCTCAAGCTGTCGGAAATCGCCGCGGCGCAAGATAGCCTGTGGTTCGTGTTCTACCCGGTCATCGGTCAGCTCGCCTTCATCGCGTTCATGGTCTCGACCCTGGCCGCCGAAAACCGCGTACCGTTCGACATCCTCGAAGCCGAGTCCGAACTGGTGGCCGGCTTCCGCGTTGAATATTCCGGTATGAAGTTCGCCCTGATCCAGCTCGGCGAGTACGCGCACGTGATCGGCTCCTCCATGCTCGGCGCTGTGCTCTTCCTGGGCGCCTGGAGCGGACCTGGCCCGGAATGGCTTGGGCCGGTCTGGCTGCTGCTCAAGGCGATGTTCCTATTCCTCCTCGTCACCTGGGTGCGCTGGAGTTTCGTCCGTATTCGCGTCGATCAGATTCTGGCCCTCTCCTGGAAAGTGCTGCTGCCTTCGACGCTTCTGCTGCTCGTGAGCACCGCCGTCATAGTTGTCTGGAGGCAGAATGGCGGCTTCTGAGGTGCGGAGCGCGGCCACGGGGACGAGCCGCGCCCGCTCCCATTGGCCCGGCGCGACGGAGGCGAAATCGGCCTCGGTCAGCGGGGGAGTCTCCGGGGCGTCGAAGACCTCGGTCACCGCCCACTCGAGGCGCGCGAGGTCGCGGCAGAAAGCGGGCCGGCGCACCCTCGCGCCGCCCACGAACGCCGGCAGG
>Ga0209640_10000354_pt1 | contig 35077 bp, 32 predicted proteins | sample RifCSP10_1_FD_184018 | JGI IMG/M metagenome (GOLD analysis project Ga0209640, IMG submission 184018) | Soil microbial communities from Rifle, Colorado - Rifle CSP2_sed 10_1 (SPAdes) (version 2) | ecosystem: Environmental > Terrestrial > Deep subsurface > Rock core/Sediment | place: Rifle... | reverse complement strand
TCGATCGCGGCGCCGGCGGTGATCGCGTCCGCGGTGCACGACGCCCTGCGCCCGCTGGGGGTCCGGCACCTGGACTTCCCGTTCACGCCCGCCCGGATCTGGGAGGCTATCCGCCGACTTCCGCTCTAAAGACCCGCAGCGCCTCGATGTGCTTGTCCGCCCTGTCGAGGTGCGCCTGCATCGTGCTGATGCTGAAGTGGGTGCCCCCCAGCGTTTGCCACTCGCTGAAGGCCTGCCGCCAGCGCTCAGGACCGGCCGAGTACGCCACGCGCCGTTCCAACGGAATTGTGTGCGGATCGCGCCCCGCGCCGGCGGCGTACTCCCGTAACTTCTCGACCATCGCCGTATAGCCGCCGGGCACCTGGGCGTGCGTCGTCGTCGGCGAGGTCAGCCGGCCCCCAGGAATCCAACCGTCGGCAATCCGAGCAGCGCGCCGAAGGACGGCGTCACTTTCCCCGCCCATCCAAATTGGAATCGGGCGCTGCACGGGCAGCGGGTTGATCCCGGCGTCGACGATGTGATGGAAGCGCCCGCGAAACGTCACGACCTCCTGCGTCCACAGCTTCCGCAATACCCGTACCTGCTCTTCCATCCGTGCGCCTCGCGTGTGCCAGTCCATCTCTAACGCTTCGTACTCGACCGTGTTCCAGCCGATGCCCACGCCCAGTCGCAGCCGGCCGCGGCTGAGGACGTCGACCTCCGCCGCCTGCTTGGCGACCAGCGCGGTCTGGCGCTGCGGCAGGATCAGAATCCCGGTGGCGAGGTCGATCCGAGTTGTCTTCCCGGCGAGGAACGCCAGCAGGGTGAGGATTTCATGAAAGGGATCCTCGTACGTGTAGCCCAGCCAATTCTCAGATCGCGGGACCGCGCCCAAGACGTGATCGTACGCCAACAGGTGCGCGTATCCTAGGTCCTCCGCCGCCTGCGCAAACCCGGCGACGGCCTGCGGGTCGCTGCCGATTTCGGTGGTGGGGAAGACAGCACCGAGGCGCATCGCCACGTGGTTCTGCCCGTCGCGCGACCGATCCTGTTTGGCGGCTACACGCCCATCGGTGAGAGGCTGTCGGGCAGGGCAAAGATCCTCAGGAGCGCCGGATTCATGAACGTTGTGCCTTCAGCGATGCCGTCTGTTCCCAGCGTGAGGACCTGAATCCCTTTTCCTCGCCAGGCGCCGGACTCATCAGCTCCGTACACGCCAAATGCCGGTTGGCCGTTTGCCTGGGTGGGCACCAGACGCCACCGTGCGCTCCCGGCGAACACCGCGGCACACGCGAATGCCGCGATCGATGTTCGTCCGGAGAACCAGGCCGGCGACGGCGGCATCGCAAACCGCGCGTCCTCCTGCAGGAGCGCGATGAACGCCGCGATGTCCGCAGTCTCCCAGGCGTGGACGTAACGCTGCAGGAGCGCTTGCATGTCTGGGTGGGCCCTGGCGGGGACGGCCCGCGACCGGATGGAGTTCCTTGCCGTCGACGAGTGGGACAATCCGGAGGGGATTCAGAAGCTCTACGGCGATCCGCAAACGCAGCAGGAGATCGGCAAGATGTTCGATGGGATGCCCGAAGTCGTCGTGTGGGTAGCGTCGGGCTGGAGCGGCTACCGCGACGGATAGCCTGTCGAAATCCAGATTCGCCGCGGTCGAAGCCGTGCTCGCCGGGGTGGCGGTCGCTATCCTCCGCCGGCTGTCCCTGCCGGGGGTGGGCCACTGACCGGTACGTCGGCCGGTGGCGCGCTGCGCGCCGCCCACAGTTTCGCCCACAGCGCGCCGAAGCCGACCAGGACCGCCGCGGCGCGGAAGATCCAGCCGACGATCGGAAGAGCCATCAGCGCGACGACGGCGATGACGCCGACCAGCATCGTCAGATACGGTGCGCGGGCGGGGCCGCTGCCTCGTAAGGGTGGGACGATCCGCTCCCCCAGCCAGGCCGCGGTGAATATCGTGGCGGGATACAGCGTGGCCGCGTATAGCAGCAGGGCGATGCCTCCCAGTGGGATTCCCAGGAGCGTGATGAAGAGGAGGACGGCGGCGATGGGGATCAGGACGGCCAGCACCAATCCGCCGAGCAGGCTTATCCAGAAACCGCGGCGGATCCGGTCGGCGACGGCGAACACGCCGCGCGCGCTGATGGCCAGGGCGACGAACCCCAGCACCAACAACCACACGGTTTCCACCACCGCGGGGAGCCAGCGCACGCCGGAGATCCCGAACGGACTGACGACCCGGCGGCGGGCCGGCGGCGGGACCCGGCGCTCGATCCCGCCGCTGATCTGCGCGCCCTGCCGGATGTCGGCGTTGTCTCTGACCGAGTAGGTCAGGCGGCCGCCAATCCGCGCCGTTTCTGCGACGATGAGTGTATCGGCGGTCACCTCGACGTTGCCGGAGATGGTCCCGGCGATGACGACGCGGCCGCCGTTGAAGAAAGCCCCGCGTGCCACCGCTCCATCGTGGCGGATCCGACCGCCCAGCGCGACGAGATCGCGGCCGATCTGTGCCCGCTCGAGCACCCGAACCGTCGCGCCGGCGAGCACGGCGTCCGTCCCGACCGTGCCGGCGACGGTGACCCGGCGTCCCGCCGCGCGCACGCTGCGGTCGACGCGGGACTCGAGGTCGACCGTGGCGCCCGCGGCCAGCACGGCGCCGGTGACCGGCGCACTGATGGTGATCCGGTATCCGGCGGCGACCACGTCGCCGTCGATCGGAGCGCGGATCTCGATCGTTTGGGCGCCGACGTAGAGGTCGTCGGCCACCGGGTCGCTGATGATCACGGTGTCGCCGCCGCGCGGTACGAAGGCCAACGCGGGTGCGGGGATGCCGAGGATCAGCAGGATGATGGCTCCCGCGGCCGCACACCGTGCCATGATCAGTCGCCTCCCGATGGTCCGCCGTCGAGTCGGCGTGTTCGTGCCGCGCACGAATTCTCCTATGCCGGCCGGCGTAGAGGAGACCTCCGCCGGTCCGCGGAAGCATCGATAAACTCCGCCCGCACCCGATGGAGGAGACGAGTGCCTACAGACGCCGAGCAGCAGCGCGTGTCGCGCCGGCAGTTCGTGAAAGCCGTTGCCGCGGGAATCGTGACGGCCGGGATCTGGGGAGATCTGGTCCTGTCCGGCCAGGCGGCCACCGTCACGGGGCCGCCGGTGTCGGCCGCAGACGCACTGCAGCGGTTGAAAGACGGCAATCGCAGAGCGGCGGCGGGCCGGTTCACGATCGGTGACAGGCTCGTCTCCCAGCGCGTCCGCACTGCGGCCGTGCAGCGTCCATTCGCGGCGATTCTCGGCTGCGCGGATTCGCGCGTGCCGGTGGAACTGATTTTTGATCACGGGATCGGCGAACTCTTCGTCGTCCGGGTGGCCGGAAACACCGCGGGCACCCTGGTCAAAGGGAGCATCGAGTACGCGGTCGAGCATCTCCATGTTCCGCTGCTGGTCGTACTCGGACATCAGCGGTGCGGCGCGGTCGAAGCGGCGATCGAGTCCGTGCAGACCGGCCGGCCGGCTCCCGGCCACATCGACAGTCTGCTCGCGCCGATCCGGCCGGTGGTGCGGCGTCTGGGCAACCGGCCCGATCTGCTGGCGGAGGCGGTGACCGCGAACGCGCGCACCGTCGCCGAGACGCTGAGGCGCGACGACCAGCTCGCCGAGCACGTGGCCAGCCGCTCGCTCACCGTCACCAGCGCCGTGTACAGTCTCGATACCGGTCTCGTGCGGTGGCTGTGATGAAGGCCATCGAGGCCCTGCTGCTGGAAGGCCGGCGGTTCGCCCCGCCGGCGCCGTTTACGGCGCGGGCGGTGGCGGCCGATCCAGAGGTGTACGCGCGCGCGGAGCGCGACCCGGAGGGATTCTGGGCCGCGGCCGCGTCGGAACTCCACTGGTTCCGGCGCTGGGACCGCGTGCTGGACTGGAATCTCCCCTACGCGCAGTGGTTCGTCGGCGGGACGACCAACCTCGCCTACAACTGCCTGGACCGGCAGCTCGAACTCGGCCGCGGCGGCAAGACCGCCTACATCTGGGAAGGCGAACCCGGCGACACGCGCACGCTGACCTATGCCGAGCTCCACCGCGACGTCTGCAGGTTCGCCAACGTGCTCAAGTCACTGGGGGTGCGGCGCGGGGATCGGGTGGCCATCTACCTCCCGATGATCCCTGAACTCCCCATCGCGATGCTGGCCTGCGCCCGCATCGGCGCGGCGCACACCGTGATCTTCGGGGGGTTTTCGGCCGAGTCGCTGTCCGGCCGCATCAACGACGCGCAGGCGAAAGTCCTCATCACTGCCGACGGCGGCTGGCGGCGTGGGGCGGTCGTGCCGCTTAAGCGCAGCGCCGACGAGGCGATGGCGGCGTCTCCGAGTGTCGAGCATGCCGTGATCGTGCGGCGGGTCGGGGACCGCTCACCGGTGCAGTGGCAGCACGGCCGCGATCACTGGTGGCACGACCTGATGGCGGCCGCCGCTCCCGACTGCCCGGCGGAGGAACTGGACAGCGAGGAACTGCTGTACATTCTGTACACCAGCGGGACGACCGGGAAGCCCAAGGGGATCGTCCACACTACGGGCGGCTACATGGTCGGGACGTACCTCACGACCCAGTGGATCTTCGACCTCAGAGAGGACGACGTCTACTGGTGCACCGCCGACATCGGCTGGGTCACGGGGCACTCGTACATCGTCTACGGCCCCCTGGCCAACGGCGCGACCGGCGTGATGTACGAAGGCAGCCCGGACTTCCCGGACAAGGACCGGTTCTGGAGCATCGTCGAGCGCCATCGTGTGACCGTGCTGTACACTGCGCCCACGGCCATCCGCACGTTCATGAAGTGGGGGCCGCAGTACCCGCAGCGGCACGACCTGTCATCGCTGCGGCTGCTGGGGACGGTGGGCGAGCCGATCAATCCGGAGGCCTGGGTCTGGTACTACTTGCACATCGGCGGCGAGCGCTGCCCGATTGTGGACACCTGGTGGCAGACCGAAACCGGGATGATCCTCATCACGCCGCTGCCCGGCCTCACCACGTTGAAGCCCGGCTCGGCGACCCGCCCGTTCCCGGGCATCGGGGCCGACATCGTCAATGAACGCGGCCAGCCGGTGGGTCCCACCGAAGGCGGCTACCTGGTGCTCACCCGCCCGTGGCCGGCGATGCTCCGCGGCATCTACGGCGATCCCCAGCGGTATCAGCAGCAGTATTGGACGCGGTTCCCCGGGGCGTACTTCACCGGCGACGGGGCGAAGCGGGACGAGGACGGGTACTTCTGGCTGCTCGGCCGGGTCGACGATGTCATCAACGTCGCGGGCCACCGCATCGGAACCTACGAGGTCGAGTCGGCGCTGGTCGACCATCCGGCGGTGGCGGAATCCGCGGTCATCGGGGTGACCGACGCCGTGAAAGGGCAGGCGATCGCCGCATTCGTCACGCTCAAGGAAGGGAACACCGGCGGACCGGAGATGATTGGCACGCTCAAAGAGCACGTGACCAAGAAGATCGGTGCGCTGGCGCGACCGCAGGAGATCATGTTCACCGCGGAACTGCCCAAGACACGCAGCGGGAAGATCATGCGCCGGCTGCTGCGCGACATCGCCGAAGGCCGCGTGCTCGGGGACACGACCACGCTGGCCGATCCGTCGGTGGTGCAATCCCTCAAAGACCGGTACGAGGAGGAAGCAGGGTAGACTGAGAATGTGGAAGATCCGCGCACCCGCGAACTACGCATCCTCAACGCCATCGCCGAAGCGCTGAACAGCGCGCCCGACGTACAGCAAGCACTCGACCGCACCCTCGACCTGGTCACCGACCTGCTGGGTCTACGCACGGGGTGGATCTGGCTGGTCGACCCCGAGAGCCGCCAGTTCTATAGCGCCGCCGCGCGCGATCTCCCGCCGTACCTGCTCGAACCGGTGCGCATGACCGGAAAGTCGTGCTGGTGCATCGACGACTTCACCGCCGGCGAACTCACGCCCAAGAACATCGATGTCATGGAATGCAGCCGCCTGCGGCCGGCTGTGCTGCGGCAGGCGACCGACCTCACGCACGGGCTCGCCTACCACGCCAGCATCCCGCTGTACTTCCAGGATAAACCGCTGGGCATCATGAACGTGACCGGCCCGGCGTGGCGGCGGCTGACCGATGAAGAACTCCATCTGCTCTCGACCATTGCGTACGAGGTCGGGATCGCCGTGGAGCGGGCCCGCCTGGCCGGTGAGAGCGCGCGGCTCGCGCGCGTCGAGGAGCGGGCACGGCTGGCCCGCGAGATCCACGACACGCTGGCGCAGGGGCTGACGGCGATCGCGCTGCATCTGGAAAGCGCGCTGCGCCATCTGGACCAGCGTCCCGGGCAGGCCCGGCAGCGGCTGGAGCGCGCGCTGGAGACCGCGCGGACGTCGCTGGAAGAAGCCCGCCGCTCGGTGCTCAACCTGCGCGCCGCACCCCTGGCGGGCAAACCGCTGCCCGAAGCCGTCGAGGCGCTCGCGCGGGGCTTCACCTCGGAGTCGGGGATCCGCGTGCGGGTCCGGGCCGGCTCACCCCGCCCGCTTCCCCTCGCGGTCGAAGCGGAGTTGTACCGGATCGTCCAGGAGGCATTGACCAACGTGCGGCGCCACGCCCATGCCACCGAGGCGGAGATCGCGCTGGAGTACACGCCGCGTCGCATCCGCCTCAGCGTCACCGACAACGGTCGGGGTTTCGACCCCGCCGAAGTGGCGGACGACCGCCAGGGCATCGTGGGGATGCGCGAGCGCGCGGCGCTGCTGGGCGGTCAGCTGCGCGTGTACAGCCGTGCTTCGGGACTGGCGACCGGCACGAGAGTGACGGCGTCGGTGCCCCTTCCGGAGATGCCCGCGTGATCCGGATCCTGGTGGTCGACGACCACCCGGTCGTCCGCGAGGGGCTGGTGGCCACGCTCGAAGACGACCCCGAGTTCACCGTGGTCGGCGCGGCGGGATCGGCCGAGGACGCGCTGGCGCTGGCCCGGTCGCAGCGTCCGGACGTCGTGTTGCTCGATCTGGAGTTGCCGGGCATGGACGGGCTGGCCGCCATTCCGGCGCTGACCGCGGCCCATCCGGACGCGCGCATTCTCATCCTCACTGCGTACGACACCGACGAGCGGGTCATCGGCGCCATCCGATCAGGCGCGAAGGGGTACCTGCTGAAAGGCGCGGGCCTGGAGGAAATCGCCCGGGCGATCCGGACCGTGCACGGCGGTGAATCGTATCTCGAACCCCGGATCGCCGCCAAAGTCCTGGCCGGGCTCACCGGACCACGCCGGTCGACGGCGCTGACCCGCCGCGAGCGCGAGGTCCTCAAGATGGTCGCCGACGGCCGCTCCAACAAGCAGATCGCCCGCGCCTTAAAACTCACCGAGCGCACGGTAAAATTCCATGTGACGACGATCCTGAACAAGCTAGGCGCCGAAAACCGCGCTCAAGCTGTGGCGTTGGCCGTGCAGCGGGGGCTTCTGTAACTCCGACCCTATCCGCCAACGCCTTGACGAGAATTGCGGGGGCGCTCGCCGCGCCGTGTTGCGAGGCGCGGAGGCGCCGAAGCAATCGCAGCGTTTGAGGAGATTGCTTCGTCGCTGCGCTCCTCGCAATGACCAGTGGAATAGGTGCCGAGAACCGCGCCCAGGCCGTCGCGTTGGCTGTACAGCGGGGACTCTTGTAGTCCCCCTGTCCATTCGTACAGGTCCATCCGCCGTGTGGCTGCCTTCCTTCTTCCTGGCATCGTGGAGAGAGACAATCAGGAGGATCGCCGATGGAACTCAACGGACGCGTCGCGCTGATCACAGGGGCATCGAAAGGGCTGGGCCGCGAGATCGCGCGGCGGTACGCTGCCGCCGGCGCCGCCCTGGTGCTGGTCGCGCGGGGCGACGCGGCGCTGCGCGATGTCGCGGAGGACCTTGCCGGACACACCGACGTCCTCGCGGTCGCGGCGGATGTCAGCGAGGACGCGGAAGGCATTGCCCAGGCCGCGCTCGACCGGTTCGGCCAGGTCGACGTGCTGGTCAACAGCGCCTCGGAAATCGGGCCCAGCCCGATGCCGGCGCTGGAGTCGTATCCCTGGGATGCGCTGCTGCACGTGCTCAAGGTGAATGTCGTCGCGCCGCTGCACCTCATCCAGCTGGTCCTCCCGCAGATGAAGGCCCGCGCCGACGGCGTGATCATCAACGTCACCTCGGATGCGGGCGTCGTGGCCTATGCGGGGTGGGGTGGGTACGGAGCGAGCAAAGCCGCACTCGAGCACGTGTCGCGCATCCTCGCCGTGGAACTCGAAGGCAGCGGTGTGAGAGTCTACGTCGTCGATCCGGGCGACATGGACACGGAGATGCACCGGCTCGCCGAACCCGGAGTCGATCTCTCCCATCTGCCGGGTCCCGAACTGCCGGCGCCGGCGTTTGTCTGGCTGGTCGAGCATGAGACGGCGCCGTTTGGGCGCTTCGAGGCGATGAAGATCGTTGAGTCATTGCGAGCGCAGCGTGACAGTCTCGAGATCGTTTCGTCGCTCCGCTCCTCGCAATGACGATCACGCAATGGACGCCGTAACCCCCGTCATCGAATTCACAGTCCCCCCCGAACTCGAAGCGCACGAGCCGCCGGAGGCGCGCGGCCTGGCCCGGGACGGCGTCCGCATGCTCGTGTCGTCCCGGCACAGCGACGACATCGTCCACGCGCGGTTTACGGAATTCCCCCAGTTCGTGCGGGCCGGGGACGTCGTGGTCGTCAATGTCTCCGCGACGCTGCCGGCCGCCCTCACCGCGGTGCGCCGCGACGGGAGCGAAGTCGCCGTGCACCTCTCCACCCGGTTGCCCGCCGGACTCCACGTGGTGGAATTCCGCAAGACGTCGGTGTCGGCGGGGGAGACCATGACGCTGGCGGCGGGCGGTACGGTCACCGCGCTGGTGCCCTATGCGTCCGGGTCGCGGCTGTGGATCGCCCGGGTGGATCTGCCCGACCCGCTGCCGGAGTACCTCGAGCGCCACGGCCGTCCCATCGCCTACCCGTACGTGCGGGGCATGTGGCCGCTGGACGCCTACCAGACGGTGTACGCGGCCGTGCCCGGATCGGCCGAGATGCCGTCGGCGGGCCGTCCGTTCACCCGCGAGATCCTGGAGCGCCTGTTCCTGCGCGGCGCGGTGGTCGCCCCGCTGGTCCTCCACACGGGGGTGGCGAGCCTGGAACATCCCGAGCCCGCGTATGAGGAGTACTACGAGGTGCCGATCGAGACCGCCGAGGATGTCCGCGCGGCGCAGGCGCGGGGGGACCGCGTCATTGCCGTGGGCACGACCGTGGTCCGGGCGCTGGAGAGTGCCGTCGATGGGCGCGGCCGGCCCATCGCCTCACGCGGCTGGACCGATCTGGTCATCGACGGGAGCCGCCCGCCGCGCGTCGTCGACGGCCTGCTGACGGGTTTCCACGAACCCAAAGCGACGCACCTGGCCATCCTGGAGGCCATGGCAGGACGGAGTCACGTCGAGCGGGTGTATCGGGTGGCGCTGGAGTCGGGATATCTCTGGCACGAATTCGGTGACCTCAACCTGTGGCTGCCCGGTGAACCTTCCCCCGCCGGAAACCGTTAAACTTCTGTAGTACCACCAACCAACTCGATGAAGGAGAATCCGATTGTTCCCACGCCCCGCCGCCGGCGCACTCCTGCTCCTGCTTGCCGTCGCCGCCGCGTCGCTGCCGGCCGCGGCGGCCCCGAGTGCCGCGCAGCGCTTCGTGATCGTGCCCGCGGAGTCGTCGGTCATCTACCGGGTGAACGAGGTCCTGTTCAACGAAGGGAACCGGCTCAACACGGCGGTCGGGACCACCAATGCGGTGCGCGGCGAGATCGTCGTCGACCGCGCCAACGCGCGGGCCAGCCGGATCGGGACGATCACGGTGGACATCAGCACGTTTCGCACCGACAGCCCGCGCAGAGACAATGCCATTCGCAACCGCTGGCTGGAATCGGCGCGGTTTCCCAACGCCGAGTTCACGCCGGCCACGATCACCGGCCTGCCGGCGGCGTACACCGACGGCCAGGAACTGCGCCTGCAGGTGACGGGGAACCTCAAAGTCCGCAACGTCGTGCGGCCCAACACGGTGTTCCAGGTGACCCTCAAGGTGGCGGGCAATACGCTGACGGCCACCGCCACGACCGAAGTGCTGATGACCGACTTCGGGTTCGACCCGCCGTCGATTCTCGGCATCCTCCGCGCCGACAACGAGATCCGCATCGAGTTCCGCCTCACCGCGCGGCCTCCGGCCCCGTAAGCGACACCCGCGGAGGCGTGCGCGGTGCTAGAATGGCAGGCGTCCGGCCCCGCGCATCCATCTCTGACGGCAGGTGAGACCGTGCCACTGCAGATTGATCCACGCAAGACCTATCCGCGCCGGTTTGTCCCCGACGGCGCCGACATGGGCGTCTGGGAGGCGACCGAGCCGCTGGGCGAGGCGCTGCTGGCCCGGCGCGTCGAATCCGTGCCCGCGCTGCAGCGCTGGCTGGAGGACCGCGCCGAGTTGACGGCGTGCGTGCTGGAAGTCAAACATGCGCGCTACATCGCCATGACCACGCAGACGGACGATCCCGAACGGGAGCAGGCGTATCTGTCGTGGATCCAGGAATTCGAACCGAAGTGGAAACTGCTGGACAACCGCATGGACCAGTGGTACCTGCGCCACCCGGTCCGGCGCGCGCTGCCCGACACTTACCACATCATGGACCGCCTGATTCAGAACGCGGCGGAGCTCCACCGCGATGAGAACATCCCGCTGGAGACCGCCGACGAAGAGCTCAAGCAGCAGTACCAGAAACTCACCGGCGCCATGACCGTGACGTTCCGGGGGACCGAGTACACGCTGCCGCAGATGCAGCGGTTCCTCGAAGATCCGGATCGCGCGACCCGCCAGGCGGCGTGGGAACTGGTCGCGCAGCGGCGGCTGGCGGACGAGGACGCCCTGGAAGACCTCTTCGATCAACTGCTGGCCCTGCGCGCACGGATGGCCGCGAACGCAGGATTCCACTCGTACCGCGACTTCCGGTTCCGCCAGCTGGAGCGCTTTGACTACACGCCCGACGACTGCGTCCGGTACCACGACGCGGTCGCACGCTACATCGTGCCGCTGTCTACTCGGCTGGGAGGCGAGCGCCGCCTGCGATTGGGTACTCCCACGCTGCGGCCGTGGGACATGACCGTCGACCCGCTGGGACGCGCGCCGCTGCGTCCGTTTGTGCAGGTAGACGAGATGCTCGACCGCGCCCAGGCCCTCTTCACGCGGATGGACGGCGACCTCGCGGTGCTGTTCGGCGCGATGCGCGAGCAGCGGCTGCTGGACCTGGAGAGCCGCAAGGGCAAGGCGCCGGGCGGGTATCAGCACGATCTCACCGAGCGGCGGGTCCCGTTCATCTTCATGAACGCGGTGGGGATCGATCTCGACGTCATCACCCTCCTCCACGAGTGCGGGCACGCCTTCAACGCGTTTGCCGCGCGCGAGCAGGAGATCATCCAGTACCGGTACCCGCCGGCGGAGTTTGCCGAGGTCGCGTCGATGGGGATGGAGCTGCTCGCGTTTCCCTACCTGGATGCCTACTACCCGGCGGATGGGGACTACCGGCGGGCGGTCCGCGACCGGCTCGACAAGGTCATCGCCATCCTGCCGTGGGTCGCGACGATCGACGCGTTCCAGCAGTGGCTGTATACGCATCCCGGCCACACGCGGGACGCGCGCCGCGAGGCGTGGACTGACATCTACCGGCGCTTCCAACCCCAGGTCGACTGGTCAGGATACGATCGCGAACTGCGGGCGGGCTGGCACCGCCAGCTCCACATCTACCAGTACCCGTTCTACTACATCGAGTACGGGATCGCCCAACTCGGTGCGCTGCAGGTCTGGCAGCGCTCCCGCCGGGACTTCCGCGGCGCGCTGGAGGGCTACCTGTCGGCGCTGTCGCTGGGCGGCTCGCGCCCGCTGCCCGCGCTGTTCCAGGCCGCCGGCGCCCGCTTCGCCTTCGACGACGACGCGATCGGACCGCTGAGTCAGGCGCTCGCCGACGCGCTCGCCGACGCGCCCTACGCGTGAGGGTTGAACGGCTCCCGGAGCCCGAGCCGGGGCACTCGACTGCATGAAGGTCACCTTCTACGGCGCCGTCCGTACCGTCACCGGTTCCATGCACTTGGTCGAAACCGGCGGCGTGCGGGTCCTGCTGGACTGCGGGTTGTTCCAGGGGCGGCGCGCGGACGCGAACCAATTCAACAGCCACCTGCCGTTCGATGCGGCGGCGATCGATGCGGTCGTCCTCTCCCACGCGCACCTCGATCACTGCGGCAATCTGCCCACGCTGGTGCGGCAGGGATTCCGCGGCTCGGTTTACTGTACGCCGGCGACGCGAGACATCGCGGCGCTCGTCCTGCGGGACAGCGCGAAGGTGCAGGCGCAGGATGCGGACTACCTGAATCGCCATCAGGTCGGCCCACCGATCGCGCCGCTGTACGCGATGGACGATGCCGAGGCGGCGATCAGCCGGTTCGTGAGCTTTCCCTACGGGCGTCCGTTCTCCATCGGCAATGCGACGGTCACGTTTTCCGATGCCGGCCACATCTTGGGATCCGCGCTCACATTTGTCGCTGCCGACGACCGCACGCTTGGGTTCACGGGTGACCTGGGGAGGCCGAATGCGCCGATCCTCCGGGATCCGGATCTCCTGCCCGCGGTGGACGTCTTGCTCACCGAGTCCACGTACGGCGACCGCCGGCACGCGGATCTGGACGCCGGCGAACGCCAGGTGGGGCAACTGGTCCGTGACACCATCACGCGCGGCGGCACGGTCCTGATCCCGGCCTTCGCCGTGGAGCGGGCGCAGGATCTGGTCTGGCTGCTGCACCGGCAGCGCGAATCGGGGCAGATCCCGCCCGCGCCGGCCTTCGTCGACAGCCCGATGGCGGTGGACGTGACGGAAATCTTTCGTCTGCATGCGGACTGTTTTGATGCGCAGATCCGCGCGCATCTGGAAGAACACGACCCGTTCGGGTTCAAGCAACTGCGGTATGTCCGGTCGGCTGCCGAGTCCAAAGCGCTCAACAGCCTGCGGGAGCCGTTCATCGTGGTGGCCACGTCGGGGATGTGCGAGGCCGGCCGCATCCTGCATCACCTGGCGCACCGCCTCGGGGATCCACGCTCCACACTGCTCATCGTGTCGTTTCAGGCCGCCCACACGCTGGGCCGGCGGCTGGCCGACGGCGTCTCGCCCGTGCGTATTTTCGGCGACCAGTTCGCCGTGCGGCTGCAGGTCCACGCGCTCCACGCGTTCAGTTCCCACGCCGACCGGGGTGAACTGCTGGACTGGATCGGCCGTATCCCCAAGGTGGGACGAGCATTCTGCGTGCACGGCGAACTCACCCAGGCAGAGGCCCTGGCGACTGCGTTGTCGGCGAAGGGCATTCCGTCCGCGGTACCCGCACGGGGTGAGTCGATTATCGTCTAGTGCCGTACCAACTTGATAGTCAGATGTTATCTTTTTGCGATACTGGGATTCTGAGGAGAGCACGTGTGTCGAATCAAGTTGGTACGGCACTAGCGGAGGGACCAGACCAGATGAGGTCACTAACTTCGATCACGGACGGGTGTTCGGCAGGAGGTGACAGTCACCTCCTTCTCGGTGTTGTGCTGATCCTGGGGGTCATTCTTGTCCTTGGCGCGGCCCCACGCTTGATCGTGCGCGGCGATCCGGCGGCGTGGACCGATGCGCAGGCTGCGCTGGTCAAGCTGCAGCGGCAGACCACGTACCGAGTCCGTACGGCGGTGTTGGGCCGGCCCACGATCGTCGACGTGATCAACCCCGACCGCTTCCGGATCAGGATCGTCGGTACCTCGACGATCGAGACGGTGATCGTTGGCAAGGAAGCCCGGTCGCGGGTGAGCGGCGGTGAGTGGCGGTGTCTGACCCTGCCGAATGTACTACCGGAAACGAATCCCGAGAAATGGGTCGGCGAGGTCACGGCCAGCAAGGGGGGGGTCGCGTTCGTGGAGGGCGTCCGGGTGCAGTCTTACAGTTACACGCTCCGCGTCGGCACCGGTCCGTCGGGCCACTATCGGCTCTACGTGGACGTCGCCACCGGTCTGCCCAAGCGGCTGTTGATTCTGGAAGTGAGGGAAGACGAGCCGGAGACGGTCAAATCGCAGTTCGACTACTACGATTTCAACGCGCCGATCACGATCGAATTACCCTCATGCCGGTAGGTAGGCGCCGAGAGCCGCCCACAGTCGTCGCGCTGGCGCCTTAGGAGTCCTGAAGCGCGTGCTCCGAGCCAGCGCGTGGAGAGATCATCGCTGCATACTTCCTGGCGCCGTATTGCGAGGAGCGGAGCGACGAAGCAACCTCCTCCGACGCTGAGATTGCTTCGCTTCGCTCGCAATGACGGAAACGGGCCTAGGCCGGCGCCGGCGCCTGTCCCGAACGTCCTCGCAGTCCGAACGAGACGGCCGTGACGGCCAGTCCCACCACGGCCAACGTGCCAAATCCCTGCGCGATGGTCGTCGCGGTCGTCCCGCCCGCCAGCACCACGCCGGCCAGACTCGCTCCCAGGACGCCCCCGACATAGCGGCTGGTGAAGTAGGTGCCCGCCGCCATGCCGATGGCGTGCTCGGGCACGCTCTCGAGCGCGGCGGCCTGGCGGCTGGGTCCACTGAACCCCGATCCGATGCCAACGAGCGCGAGCGCCGCGGTCAATCCGACTAATGCAACGCGGCCGGTGACCAGCCACAGCACGGCCAGGCCGGCCGCCATACATGCGCTGCCGATGACGGCCGGCAAACGCCGCCCGTAGCGGTCCGACAGGCGGCCGCCCACCGGCGAGACGACGGCCCCGAGGCCCGACAGCATCAACAGGACCGTCCCGCTGGCCGCCGGCGAGGCGTCCATCACCGTCTGCGTGAGAATCGGCAGGAGGATCAGCGAGGCGTGTAGGATGACCGTCGCGCCGAGGACCGCGGCGACGGCGGCGGAGAACGAGCGCACAGAGAACAGCCGCACGTCCACCGCCGGCCGGGGGACGCGCCGTTCATGGCGCACCAGGATTCCGAGCAGGACCGGAAACGCCGCGGCGGACCACACCCAGACCCCGCCGTTCCGCCATTCGAACAGCGTGACCAGCAGCGACAGCAGCGCGGCCGCGACGAGCCCCAACCCGAGTCCATCCAGCGGTGCCCGTGCATCGGCGGAGCGCTGGCGCGGCGGGACGACCGCCGCGACGACGAATCCTGAGACTAGGCCCACCGGCACGGCGATTGTGAAGAGGGACCGCCACCCGAACCCCCCGACCAGCAGCCCGCCCAGGAACGGTCCGACCGCGGCGCTGGTGCTGATGAGCATGTCGTAGAATCCGTAGCTGCCGCCGCGGCGGTCTTCAGGGGCCGCGGCCCGGATCAACGATGCGGCGTTGGCGGTGATGGCCGCCCCGCTGGCGGCCTGCAGGACACGCGCGATGATCAGCAGCGCAAAGGTCTGGGCGACGGCGGCGATGACCGACGTGGCGGCGAACCCCGCGACGCCGAGCAGATACATCCGCCGGAACCCCAGCCGGTCCCCCAAGACGCCGGCGATCGGCATTGCCAGCGCCACCGCCGCCAGGTACGCGGTGACGAGCCACGAAACCGTCGCCGCGCCGACCTGCAGATCGTTCATGATCGCCGGCAGGGCGACGGCCAGCATCGTGGAGTTGATGGGGATCAACGCCGAGCCGGTCGCGATCGCCAGCAGGGTCAGACCCCATAACCGGCCCGGCGCCGGGCTGGAGAGGTCGCTCACAGCAGGCGGACCTCGCCGGTGCTCCCGTCGACTTCCACCCGCTGGCCGGTGCGGATCCGCTGCGTGGCGACCTCCGTGCCCACGACCGCGGGCAGGCCGAACTCCCGGGCCACGACGGCGGCATGCGAGAGGACGCCGCCGGTGTCGGTGACGAGGGCGCCGATGCGCTCGAAGAACGGGACAAGTGATGCATTGGTGGTGCCGCACACCAGCACGTCGCCCTGCTCCAGACCGTCAAGATCTGCCATGCTTGTCATCACCACGGCCCGGCCGCGGGCGAGTCCTGGCGACGCGGCCAGGCCGTTGATCGTCCGAGACATCCCCTGCGGGACGGGTGCTCCCCTGAAGCGATCGGCCTTCTCCTCTCCCGCGGGTTTCCCCAGCGCGCGCGGAGGACTCAGGTCGCGCTGTTGTGCGAACCGCGTCCGACGTTCCGGTGCCCGACCGCTCACATCGACGGCGTCAGAGATGCCGGCGCGTAGTTCGTCCAGCGTGAGGAACGCGACGTCGCCGGGATCGTCCACCTGGCCTCGCGCGGCCAGCCAGAGGCCGCAGCCGGCGCACAGCCGTTTGATACGCCACAACCACTGCCGGTCGATGTAGAAGTGGTGATCTTCGCTCAAGACGTTGCCCACACGTGCCTGCGCATGCAACACGTCAAACCGCTCCCTGGTCGGTGCAGACAGTCGGGCCCGCACCGCCGCCTGACGGGTCTCGCGCGCGGCGGCTAGGTCCCGACGGCGGGTTCGGGGATCAGGAAGACCCGCGTGGCGCGCGACTTCTTTGGCCAGCTGTGCGGGATCCTCTGCCCAGCTGTGAGAAAAGAATTCACCCTGCTCGTCGCCGAGGGCCCCGTACACGCGGAGGAACTCGGTGACCGCCGCGTGATGATCCGGGCGAGCGGGGTCGCCGACCGCCAGAGCCCACAGCCGTTCATCCACCCCGGTCAGCACGTTGGGATATCCCTGCAGCAGAGCAGCCGCGTCGAGGTCTGATGATCCGGGAATCTCCCGGCGGTAGAAATCGAAGAACGTCTCCAGACTATGAAACGCCGGTTCGACAGCGACGAAATGGATTTCCCACAGGCGCACCGACCGGTCCGCGACCCACTCCAGGTGCGCGCGCAGTGCGGGCTGGTCTGCCTGCGTGATCGCGAACACGTCCCAGGCCGCGTAGATGGCCTGGATTTCGGGCAGGTATTGGTTCTGCCAGTCCTGCCACAGCGAGGCGCTGCGGTCCGCGACGCTGCGCTCCGCCGGGACGACCTGGAGTCGTTCCCGCGCCCCGTATGCGTAGCCGTTGACTCCCTGGTAGGCCACGCGGGTCGGAATGCCCATCTGGAGAAACGCGCGGCTGGTTCCCTCGGCGATGAACTGACGGAAATCGTGCATCAAGGGAGGATAGGGCTTGGGGTTGTGCATCAGGTCGATCGTCCAGCTCAGATCCGGCCGATCGACGTCCCAGCGAACGGCGCCGTTCACGAGATGATCGTGACCTCGCCGGTTGCGCCGTTGACCTCGACCTGCTGGCCCTCGCGCAGGCGCAGGGTCGCCTCGCCCGTGCCCACGACCGCCGGCACCCCGAACTCCCGGGCCACGACCGCCGCGTGGGAGAGCACGCCGCCGGTATCGGTGACCAGCGCCCCGATGATGCCAAACAGCGGCACCCACGACGGGTTCGATGACGGACAGACCAGGACGTCGCCGGGCTGCACGCGCCCGAAGTCATCAGGCGACCGGACGATACGGACCGGACCGCGCCGGCTGCCGGCGGAGGCGCCGACTCCGCGGATCCATGTGCCGTCAGACTGGACCGCGGCGGGTGCGTCGAACCGCCCCTGCACCAGCGGCGGTCCCGGGGCTGTGCCGAGGTGTTTGGGCGGGCGGACTCGCGCCCACCGGTGCAGCGCGGCCTTCCGCTCATCGACCAGCGCGCCCAGATCGACCGGCAGGCGCAGGCATGCGCTCACTTCCGCGGCGTGCAGGAAGAACGCATCGCGGTACTCCTCGATGACCCCGGCGTCGGCGAGGCGGCGGCCGACCCGCCGGATGAAGCGGTGCGTGTGGGCCTGCAGCATCCGGTCCAGCCAGTAGTTGTGCCCCTCGGTCAGCGGTCCCACGGTCCGGGCGTGAGCCAGGGTCCGGTCGAACTCCGCGGCTCGCTCCGGTTCGCCGGCGAGCCGTTCGCGCATGCGTGATGTCAGTGCGTCTGCTTCCGCCGCCTGTCTGGCGCGCCGCCTTTCCGGATCCTCCTGGGGGTGGATCAGCCGCTTGCGGACCTCGCGGAGGAGGAGTGCGAGGTCCTCCTGCCACGACGGGTAGGCGAGATCGTCAAATGGCTGTCCGAGATGACCGTGGGCCCCGACAAATCGTTCGAGGCTGGCGAGGAATTCGGCTCCCCCCGCCAGCGCGGCGATCCGGTCGAGGGCGAGGTCCGCATCGTCGACGATGGCGGCGGCCACCGCGGGGAGCGTGCGGGCCCGCTCGGCCAGCGCGTGCAGGTCCTGCTGGACTCGGTGCAGGTCGTTAGGTTGGCCGGCCACGAGGCGCAGCGCGTCGCCTGGAGCCGCCCCGTCGATGATGGATTCGTACAAATCCGCCAGGTCATTCAGCGCCTGGTACGAGCCCGCGTTGGTCATGAAGTGCAGGCCCCACAGGTAAGGTAGCTGGCGCTGCCACAATTCGTCCCAGATCTCGGCGAGTTCGCCGAGCGCCATGCGCTCGACGGTCGCCGTCTGCAGCCACCCATAGGTCGCAAACAGCGCCGGGAGGACTTTCTTCTCCCAGTACTCCTGTACGATACGGGACTGCGCCTGCCGCGCGATTTTCGCCTGGGCGTAGAGGGCGGGTTTGTCTTCGGTGAGGTATTCAAACGAGAAGTAGGCGTAGCCGTTGATGATGCGGCATCGCGCGCGGAGGGCCAGGCTGGTGCGGGCGAAACGGTACGTGAAGCCGCTCGTCAGCGCGAAGCGGACGTAGTCACCCGCCAGGGGCGCCAGCGGGGCGGGAAAGTGCATGTCATCCCACTCCCAGCTGAATTCGGCGTCTGCGGGGTCTTCCCACACGACCGGAAACTCATCCATACGGGTTCTAGGTCCTGTGTGCTGGGTCCTGAGTCCTGAGTCTTATGACATTAGGCCGCACATGGGCAGATTTCCTCTGCTCACGACTCTGGATTCAGCACGCGGGACTCAAGACGCTAGGTCGTGATGGGCCTCGCCTGCAGGAGATGCCACTGGCCGAACGCGTACGCCGCTTCCAGGTCGACTGGAGCCCCCAGCAGCGCCTCGACCCGGACCGCCAGCTCGCCGAGGGTCTGCAGCGCGTGGTGCGCGAGGGCCGGATCGGGAAACCACGACGGGCCGTCGCCCGGGACGAGGTCCCGTACCGCCAGCGTCGCTTTGTCGAGGATGATGGTGTGGGGGGTGATGTCGCCCGACACGATCGCCTCCCCCAGCCCCTGCGCGGCGTTGATGACGATCTGATCGGCGGCGCCGGTGACTGGATGTTTCGTGAACACGACCGCCGCGGATTCGGCCGGCAGGACCGGCTGCACGACGACGGCCATCAGGGCGTCGGCAAATCCCAGCCGCCTGCTGAGGCGGTACGCGACGGCCCGCTCGGACCACAGCGAGGCCCAGCAGGTGCGGATCGCGGTCTCGAGGCCGGCCGCGGTGACCCCGAGGATGGTGGCATGCTGTCCGGCATAGGATGCGGCGGCCGCATCTTCCCCCGCGGCCGAGGATCGTACGGCGAGTGGCTGGGACGGGTCCGATCCGGACAGCGCGGCGGCCGCATCGGCCACGGCCGCATGCAGGTCGGCTGGGAATGGATGCTGGGTGCTGAGGGCGGCGAGCCGCTCACGCGCGGCCAGTGCCGGCAGCTGCGACGTCAAGGCATCGATGGTCCCACGGAGGCCGGCGGCATCGAGATACCGGGCGTACGCGGCGGTGGTGACGCAGAACCCGGATGGACTTGGGAGGCCCAGACGCAGCAGCCGGTCTAACCCCAGCGCCTTGCCGCCGAGCAGCTTAGGGTCTGCGTTCCCGCGGCCCAGCCAGTAGACCCAATCCGCCGGCACCGCGATTAAGCCCCCGTCGGTAAATGCTTACCGCGACGCGGAGCCGGACAGCAGCTGGATGGCCCGCCGCAATTGCGGGTCGGCTCCCTGGTCCAGGTCCGCGGTCGTCAGCGGAACGGCGATGTTGGGCTGCGCCCCGTTCTTCTCGAGCGTCGCGCCCTTGCCGGTGGCAATCTGGGCGATCGTGATGCTCAGGCCGCTGCCGTCGCTGAGGGGAAACAACCGTCCCACCTGCAGAGCCCCGGCGGTCTGCGCGCCGACGACCTGCCCACGCCCGTGTTCTTGCAGCGCCGAGGACAGCAGCTCCCCGCCCGAGGCTGTTCCCTCGTCGGTGAGGACGACGAGCGGGATGGCGGGGTCAAGGAGCGGGCCGCCGCCGGTCACCCCCTGAACCGTCCCCCCTCGGGTCGTCAGCGTGTAGACGAGCAGGTTGGGGGGAAGCAAGAGGTTACTGACGTCGAGGACTTCGTTCAGACTGCCGCCGGAGTTCCGCCGGAGATCGACGATGAGACCGCGAATGTTTCTGCTACGGAGGTCGTCCAGCGCCTGGCGGACGCGTGCGGCCGCACCGGACGGAAATCCACTCAACTCGAGGTAGCCGATCTGGTTGTCGAGCACCCGATGATTCTCGACCTGCACGGTGATGGGCCCCCGCGTAATCGCCACCGTGACCGGCGCAGCCTGACCCGGCCGCTGCACGCCGATCTGGACCTGCGTGCCGGCCGGACCGCGGACGCGGCTGACCAGGTCCTGGGTGGACATATTCTGCGTGGACTGACCATCGACGGTGACAATCCGGTCGAACGCGCGCAGGCCGGCCTGTTCGGCGGGGCTGCCCGCAAACACCCGCCAGATGTAGAACCTGCCGTCCCTCGGGAGCAGCAGGACGCCGATGCCGACGAAACTGGGATTCCCCTGCGTCCGTTCAACAAACTCGCGCCACTGTTCGGGGTTGGCAAACCAGGTGTGGGAATCCCCGACGCTGGCGGCCATCGCCGCCGCGGCCGCGTAGCGGAGCTGGACCTCCGGCACGCTGCCTCCGGACTGCGCGACGGCCTGATCGAACCGCTCCTGAAACTGCAGCCGCGCCTCTGATTCTGTCGTTGCCGACAGATCCGCCAGCTGCGCGGTGACGCCCGCGCGTGTCAGGGCCTCGCGGAGCCCGCCGACCGCGCCCGCGAGCAGTTTAGCCGGCTCGGGCCGCTCGACGTGATTCTCCACGATGGCGGCCAGTACTTCGTAGACGATTCCGGCATCGGCCGCCCGGGCGGGCTGGAGCAGCGCCGGCGGCGCGGCCAGCGTGGCGGCGAGCACCAGCGCCAGGATCGGCACGGCGAGTCGGATACGCATGGATCTTAAGTGTCGCATACGCATGTAACGCGCCGGTCGCGCATCAGGTTCATCCTCCCGAAGGCTGGAGTCGCGGAACCGCGGAATTAGGAATATCATAGCGAATTCTCACCACGATGATGAGTATCTTCGCGACGCCACGGTCCCACGCCGTCGCATGTCCGCGATGACGTCCGACGTCATCGTCATCGGTGCCGGACACAATGGGCTGGTCGCCGCCGCCTACCTCGCGCGCGCCGGACTGCGCGTACTGGTGGTGGAGCGGCGCGACCTCGTCGGCGGCGCCTGTGTCACCGAGGAGGTCTGGCCGGGCTACCGGGTGTCGACGGCGGCGTATCTGTGCGGGCTGCTCCAACCCAAGATCATCCGGGACCTCGACCTGGCACGGTTCGGCTATGAGATCCTGCCCAAGGATCCCGCGTTCTTCAGCCCGTTTCCCGACGGCCGGCATTTCTTCGTGTGGCGCGACGACGCCCAGACCGCGGCCGAGATTGCGAAGTTCTCTCGCCGTGACGCGGCGCGGTATCCGGAATATGAGGCGATGCTGACACGCCTCGCCGCGTTCGTCGAGCCGTGGCTGCTGGCGACCCCGCCGAATCTGATCGCGCGGCGGTGGTCTGATCTACTGGCGTTGGGCAGGCTCGGACTGTCTGCGATGCGGTTGCCGCCGAAGGATCTCATCTCGGCGATCCGCATGGCCACGCAGAGTGTGCGTGACTTCCTCGACGCGTGGTTCGAGTCCGAGGAACTCAAGTCGGCGCTGGCCACCGACGGGGTCATCGGTGCCGCCGGCGGGCCCTCGACTCCAGGCACGGCCTACGTGCTGTTCCATCACTGCATGGGCCGCGCGGCCGGGAAACCAGGACTCTGGGGGTTTGTCCGGGGAGGGATGGGAGGGGTGACGCAGGCGCTGGCCGCCTCCGCGCGTGCCGCTGGGGCCACGATCCGCACTTCGGCCGGCGTCGACCGTATTCGGATCCGCAACGGCAGAGCCGACGGGGTCGTGCTGGCGACCGGAGAGGAGATCGATGCCCGCGTCGTGGCCTCCAACGCCGATCCGTGGCGAACCTTTTTGCACCTGGTGCCCGCCGGGGCGCTGGACGGCGAGTTCCGCCGCGCGGTGGAGACCATTCGCATGGACGGGGTCTCGATGAAGGTCAACCTGGCGCTCGAGACTCTCCCGGACTTCGCCGCGCTCCAGGGGACGCAGCCCGGCCCCCAGCACCGCGGCACGATCCACATCGGCCCATCGATGGACTACATTGACCGCGCCTGGGACGAGGCGCGTGCCGGGCGGCCGTCGACGAATCCGTTCCTCGAACTGACGATCCCGACGGTGTACGATCCGGCGTTGGCCCCGCCCGGCAAGCACCTGATGTCGGTGTTCGTGCAGTACACTCCGTATGCGCTGGCCCCGTTCCAACCGGCGAGTTCATTCGACGCGGACCCGACGCAAACCGCGCCGGTTGGGACGGGGCTGGCCGCCGACGGCTGGGACGCACTGAAAGAACCGTATGCGGATCGAGTCGTCGGCACCATCGCCGAGTATGCGCCCAATATCCGAGACGTCATCGTCCACCGCCAGGTGCTCAGCCCGCTGGATCTGGAGCGCGACTTCGGCCTGTCGCGTGGCGACATCTTCCACGGCGCGATGACGCCGGACCGGCTGTTTTTCCTGCGCCCGGTGCCGGGGTGGGCACAGTACCGCACACCGATCGACGGCCTCTACCTGTGCGGATCCGGCGCGCACCCCGGCGGCGGCGTGATGGGAGCGCCGGGACACAACGCGGCCAGGGAGATAGTGAAGGACTTTCTACGATCGCGAAGGCAGTAGGCTGAAGGCAGAAAGCGGTGACAAAGATAGGACTGACCGGAACTGGCCGCGCTGCCGATCTTCGTTGAAGTACCCAACCGCGAGCTCGAGGAGATGCTCACCCGGGCGCAGCGGCGGACGTATCGCGCGGATGAGACGATTTTCCGCGAAGGCGACCCCCCGGCGTTCCTCTACTACATCATCAGCGGCGAGATAGGAGTCTCCCTGACGTCTGATGATCGGCGCATCAATGTCAGTCGGCTCGGTCCGGGGTGACTGCTTGGGATTCACACGATCTTCGACGACGGACCGCAGTTCTTATCGGGGACCGCGCTGACTCAAACCACTGTGCTGGCGATCGCCAAGTCCGACGTGCTGGCGATGCTGCGCCGCCACCCTGAGACCCTCTTGCGACTTGGCGTGGCCGGCTGATCGTGCTCGCCCCAGACCACCTCGAGCAACTCTCGCATCAGGGACCCTTGCCCGTCATCCTGAGCCTTTCCTGATCCCATTGTTAGGAATACGGCGTGAACGCGGCCTCCGACTCGCGCAGACGGCGTGACAGCGTCGTCATGATCTTGCGGTTGATTTGCGGGGCTTCGACAAGCAGTTCCCAGAACTCTCGCTGACCGAGCACGAGCAGCTGCATCGCCGTCTCGGCGACCACCGTTGCCGACCGCGGTTCGCCGTCGATCAGGCTCATCTCACCAAAGAAGTCGCCGGGGCCCAGCCGCACCGTGCGCCCACGCGGGGTGTTCACCGCGGCCCGGCCGCTGACGATGACAAACATCTGCCTGCCGGTTTCCCCGACCGTCGCCAGCTGCTTCCCCGCCATGACGATCACGTCTTCGGCCAGGCGCGTCAGCTGCAGGAGCTGATGATCGGTCAGGCCATCAAACAGCGGGACCTTGCGCATCAGCGCGACTTTGGCATGCCCAACTGCCGGCACCATCCACCTCCACGCTCTAGGGGCTTGCCCGTGAACATTCCCACCGCCGCGGGCCGCATCCTGCTCGCCTCTGGGCCGATCCAGCGTGATTCGGTGTCGTCAGCCGTCCGCTGCTCAGCGCATTCTGGCGAGATTGAACACGAGCGTGGTCGGCGGCCGGCCTGCGGCCCGCACGGTTACGCGGACTGTATCGGTGGTCTTGATGCCGTCGCTGAGCGCGAATTCGACGAGGAAGCGGGTCGCGTACAGGTCGTCGGAAGCGGACCGGAGCTTCTGATCGGACCGCACGTTCTGAGGCATGATGACTTTGCCATCGGGGCCCTGGACCGTCACCTGCGGCCTCTCCGGAGGCGTGAGCGCAGCGTGGTTCAACTGGACGTACAGCAGCAGGCGGTTTTCAAAGAACTTGTTCAAGCCGTCGACGACGCCCTGGCTGAGCGTGCTCGCGGGTTGATGGTTGGGGATGAACTCGTCGCTCGCCAGCCCCATCGCCAGCCGGATGAACGGGGTGACCACCATCACGGCGCCCTGGTTCTGCGGCAATGGCTGCGCCCACTCCGACGGAATGGGAATCAGGTCCATGTTCAGGTTGAAGTAGAAGGTGCCGGCCTGACGGACGAGCTCGGGAGTCAACACCGGCGAATACGCGGTCGCGGTTGAACCGACAAGCAACACGAATAGCGCGGACAGGATTGAGAGCCGGGACCTCACGCCAACAAGACTAGCAAAAAGGGGTTCGGGTGCAACCCCGAACCCCTGGTACGGCCTTACCTCGGTAACGCGTTCAGCGCGATCGTCGCCTGGCCCGCGATGACCTTCGCCCAGGGCTGCGCCGCGTTCACGTCAGTGAACTTGACCGCCTGCAGAGATAGCGTCAGCGCGATGCGTGAATACTGCAGGGCCTTCGCCGCCCCCGCACCGGACGAGGCTTCCAGGTCAGGGATGATGCCGTTCCCCGTGCCCTGGCACGGGTAACCGACAGCCTGCACGAAGTCCTTTCCATTGGGTCCTTCCAAACAGTTGATGACGTGCTGGATGTGCAGCAGGGCACCGCTTAGCGCGGTCCCTCGTTGCGCGAGCTCTCCAGCGTGGAAGATTACCGTTTCCAGCGCCTTGCGAGTATCGACGGTCGGCGCGGCCAGGGCCTGGCCGATAAAGAGCATGGCCAGCGCGGCCGCCACAACTCCTGCGACAACTCTACTCATCCGATGCCTCCTGGTTCGTGCATATGGTCCAGCATCCCCAGCCCGTGTAACGGGGCTGTCACCGAACAGAACGAAAAGGACCCCGGACCGTCCGGGGTCCCTCTCGCGATCGGCACATAGCCACTACTGCGACGGCATCCAGCCTTCACCCGGCATCCAGGGCTGGCTGGGCTCCTGCGCCGGCTTCTCGGCTGGCATCGGGGCCGGCTTCCGGGTGACCTTGCGGCGGGCCGGAGCCTTCTTGGCCGCCTTCTTGCGGGCCGCCGGCCTCTTCTTCCGTGCCACGGCCTTCTTGCGGGCCGCCGGCCTCTTCTTCCGTGCTGCGGGCTTCCTGCGTGCCGCCACCTTCTTGGCCCGTGCCGGGCGGCGCTTTGCCTTTGTCGCTTTGGCCTTCCTCTTTCGCGCCACTGTGGGTTCCCCCCTTACCGATGTCTCAAATGTAGAGCGATTTGTGAGGATGGGGCCCCAATTCAGCAGTCCCGCGGCATGGTCCTGCTGAAATCTATTTCTTGATGCCAAATGCCGCGTATTGCAGTGGGATGTAACTCTGCCACTGGTCGGGCACGCTGCCGTCCGGGAAGATCGCGGTGACCGGGCAGACCGACTCACAGGCGCCGCAGTCGATGCATTCCTCCGGATGGATAAACAGCATGGCTTTGAGCTGCTCTTTCGTGATGCCCTGCTCGGGCGGGACGTGCGTCGCTTCCCCTCGGGGGATGACCTGCTTGTCCACGCCGGCGCCGGTGGAAGGATCGGGGACGACATACGCGCCGACTTCCTCAACGTACTCGTAGATGCAGTCAACCGGACAGACTTCGACGCACGAGCGGTCTTTCGTGCCGATGCAAGGCTCGGCAATGATATACGTCATCCAGCCACCTCCGCGCGATCTGCACGTTCATCGTAGCCAGCACGGACTGCGAGTGTCAATTGCGTCGCTTACCCCGATTCTCCTTCCCCGAGCCGGCGGTGCGGGTGATGATGTTATACTGTGCGCTAGAATCAGTTTTCCCCCGAGGCGACGTGCGATGGTGCAGGCTGTCCCGCGGCTGCCGGTCCAGGGGTACGAAGCGATCGACGCCGGCGTGTTGGAGGCGTTTCCCTACGAGTACCCGGGCAAAGGCGCCGTGGTCGATATCCACACCGACGAGTTCACCGCCGTGTGTCCCTGGTCCGGCCTGCCGGACTTCGGGAGCGTCCGGGTGCGGTATGTCCCCGAGGCGAAGGTCATCGAGTTGCGATCGTTCAAATACTACCTGCTCACGTTCCGCAGCGTCGGCATCTACCAGGAGCACGCCGTCAACCGCATCCTCGAGGACCTGGTCGCTCTGGCGGAACCGCAGTGGTTGGAGGTCACGCTGGATTACAAGGTCCGCGGCGGCATCCATACCGTCTGCACGATCCGCTATCCGTAACCCGTGATGGCGTCTCCACCCCGGGCCCGCAGGCTGGCGGAGATCGGCATCGTCGCCGCGTTGTACGCGGTGCTCACCTGGCTGCCGGGGTTGAGTGCGATCAGCTACGGGGCCCTGCAGTTCCGGGTCGCGGAGGTCCTCAAGCCCCTGGTGATCTGGGAGCCCCACCTGATTCCGGCGTTCGTCATCGGGAACTTCCTCAGCAACCTGTTCAGTCCGAACGCGCCGGCCTGGGAACTGCTGTTCATGCCGCTGGCGAACCTCGTCGGCGCGTCGGTGTGCTATCTGCTCGGACGCCGGAGTCCGGTGGGCGGGGCGGCGCTGTACGCGCTGATCATCGCCTCGGCGGTGGCTTTGATGCTGTCGGTGCTGCTGCAGGTGCCCTTCGCGGTGCTGTTCCCCGGGCTGCTGCTCAGCGAAGGCATCCTCATCATCGGCGGCGTGCCGATCATGCGCGCGCTGCTGCGGGCAGTCGAACCCGCCCGGCGGCGCTGGGTCGTCTCGCGGTAGTGCCGCCTCCGGTCTCCTTCGGGGAGGCCTTTCGCTTCTGGCTCAAACTCGGGTTCATCAACTTCGGCGGGCCCACCGGTCAGATCGCCCTCATGCACCACGAGCTGGTCGACCGCCGGCGGTGGATCAGCAACGACCGCTTCCTGCACGCGTTGAGTTTCTGCATGCTGCTGCCCGGTCCGGAGGCGCAGCAGCTCGCGATCTACGTTGGCTGGCTTCTGCACCGGACAGCCGGCGGCGTCGCTGCCGGCGTGTTGTTCGTGCTGCCGGCTGTCTTCGTCATGCTGGCGTTGTCGTGGGTGTACGCGGTCCACGGGGACGTCGCGTGGGTGGCCGCGTTGTTTTACGGGCTGCGCGCGGCGGTCATCGCGATCGTTGCCGCGGCAGTCCTGCGGATCGGCGCGCGGGCGCTGCAGAACTCCGTCTTGATCGCGGTGGCAGCGCTGTCGTTCATCGCGATCTTCGCCGGGGGCGTCCCGTTCCCCGTCATCATCATCGCCGCCGGAGTGCTCGGGTTGGCCGGAGGCCGGTGGTGGTCCGAGACGTTCACGCCGTCCCGGGCTGCAGGTACCCTCGAGGGCGCGGCGCTCATCCATGATGCCGACTCGCCCGCCGAGCACACCCGGCCGACCCTCAGCCGCGCCGCGCGGGCGCTGATCCTCGGGGTGGCCGCTTGGTGGCTGCCCCTGCTCGCCGTGGCGGTCTGGCGCGGGTGGGCTGACGTGCTGAGCCAGGAAGCCGTGTTCTTCAGTAAGGCGGCGATGGTGACATTCGGCGGCGCCTACGCGGTGCTCGCCTACGTCGCGCAGGCATCCGTCCAGCAGTTCGGCTGGCTGGCGCCGGGGGAGATGCTCGACGGGCTGGGCCTGGCCGAGTCGACGCCAGGCCCGCTCATTCTCGTCACACAGTTCGTGGGGTTCCTGGGGGCGTTCCGGAATCCGGGAGGCCTGGACCCAGTCGCCGCCGGCATCCTGGGGGCGGTGGTGACGGTGTGGGCGACGTTTGCGCCCTCGTTCCTGTGGATCTTCCTGGGCGCGCCGTTCATCGAGCGGCTGCGTGGAAACGCCGTGCTCCGCGGCGCGCTCATCACCATCACATCTGCCGTGGTCGGCGTGATCCTCAACCTCGCGGTGTGGTTTGGTATCCACGCCCTGTTCCGCGACGTCCGCGACGTGCCGTTTCTGCGGGCGGTCCTGCCGGTTCCGGCCCTCGCGTCGGTCGACTGGGCGGCGCTCCTGATCACCGCCGTCGCGTTTGTAGGGATGTGGCGTTTCCGGTGGGGGATCGTTCCCGTTGTGGCCGGCGGCGCGGCCGCCGGACTCCTGTTCCGGTTCGTGCTGCCGTAGGCTACCGGTACTTGAGCGAGACGACCTTGGGCTGCAGGAAGTAGAGCAGGTAGTCCGGCCCGCCGACTTTGGCGTCGGTGCCGCTCATGTTGAATCCCCCGAACGGATGCACGCCCACCAAGGCGCCGGTACACTTGCGGTTGAGGTAGACGTTACCGGCGAAGAACTCGCGCCGGGCTTTGGCAAGTTTATCGGGGTTGCGAGAGAAGACGGCGCCGGTGAGCCCGTACTCCGTGCCGTTGGCGATGGCCAGCGCGTCGTCGAAGTCCTTCGCCTTGATGACGGCCACGACCGGCCCGAAGATCTCTTCCTGCGCGATCCGGGCCTGCGGGGAGACATCCGTGAACACGGTGGGCTGGACGTAGTGTCCGGCGCCGTCCCCGGGCTCCCCGCCGGCGGCCAGGCGGCCTTCCGACTTGCCGGCGGTTATGTACTCCATGATCGTGCGCTGCGCCCGCTCGTTGATGACCGGCCCCGCGGGGTAGTTATCCTTGGCCGGTCCCTGTTCCAGGGCGCGCACGCGCTCGACGAACGCCTCCACAACGTCGCGGTACACTCCGGCTGTGGCGACCAGCCGCGAGCCGGCCGAGCACTTCTGCCCCTGGAATCCATACCCCGACGCGACCGCGGCCGCCACGGCGTCCGCGATATCGGCCTCGTCGTCGATCACCACCGCGTTCTTTCCGCCCATCTCGGCGATGCAGCGCTTCAGCCAGATCTGTCCTGGCTGCACCGCGGCGGCCTGCTCGTAGAGCCGGATGCCGACGTCCTTGCTCCCGGTGAACGCCACCATCCGCACCCGCGGATGCTGCACCAGGGGATCTCCAATGCGGCCGCCGGACCCGGTGATCACGTTGAGTACACCCGGCGGCAGTCCGGCGTCGGCCATGACCTGGGCAAAGACATACGCGTTGGCCGGGGAGTCGGAACTGGGCTTGAGGACCACCGTGTTGCCGGCCGCGATCGCCGCGGCGGCCATGCCGGCTGGAATCGCCAGGGGGAAGTTCCAGGGCGGAATCACCGCCACAACGCCCAGCGGCAAGTAGATGTATTCGCTGAACTCGGTGGCGTGAGGGGCCATCGGCTGGCCCCGGGCGTAGCGCAGGGCCTCCCGGGCGAAGAACTCCAGATGGTCGATCGTCTCGGCCACGTCGGCGTCGGCTTCGGCCCAGTTTTTGCCCACTTCGTAGATCTGCCACGCCGACGCCCAGAACTTGCGCCTGCGCAGCACGTCCGCCGCGCGGAGCAAAATGGCCGCCCGTTCCTCCGCGGGCACGCGCGACCAGGTGCGGAAGGCGCTCTCGGCGGCGGCGACGGCCGCCTCGACATGGTCGGGCGTGCCGGATTGCAGCACGGCCACGGCTTCGTCTTTCTGGGACGGGTTCCACGACGTGAACGTTTCGGACGCGGAGGCCTCCCGGCCGCCGATGAGCAGCCGAAACTCGCGGCCCAGCACCGTTTCGACCTCGGCCAGGCCCCCGCGCATCGCCGACCGGCCCGTGTCGGTGGAAAAGTCGGTGAACGGTTCGTTGCGAAACTCAGAGAGCGCCATCAACCAGACCTCCAAATAATGAAGCCACCACCCGGGGTGATGGCTTCATTATAAAAGAAGACCTGGATCGTCGAACTACATCTTGCCCATCTTCTTCTTCTTGGCCTTCTTCTTGGCCATCCGGGCATCGCCCCCTTCCTGGTGTGGCCTCGGCCCAAACGAACCCGACTGGCCGATGCTGCGGATCAGGAGGCCGAATCTGTCGGGTTCGTTCGGGCCTCGGAAGAGAGTTCTGCGACGGAGATGCGAAAATGTCCTTCTTTCACCCCGAACGAACCTGACTCGTCCATGTTGCGGACCACTCAGGCGAATCAGTCAGGTTCGTTCGGGGTTACAACATGGGAAGTTCGCGGGGCGGTTTCCCGCGCGGGAACGCCTGGTCGATCCGTTCGACCTCCGCCGGCGTCAGCTGGAAGTCGCCGGCTCCGACGTTGTCCTGCACGTGGGCGACACGCGCCGCCTTCGGGATGGTGAACACCGACCGGTACCGGAGGAGGAACGCCAGGGCGACCTGGTGGGGAGTGGCCTCATGCGCCGCGGCGATCTCCGCCAGCACGGCACCGCCCCGGCTCCGTGGGGAAGGAAAATCCCCCGACCCGAACGGGCTGTAGGCCACCACCGCCAGGCCGTGGCGTTCGCACCAGGGTATGATCGCGTGCTCGATCGCCCGTTCCTGCAGATGGTAGAGCACCTGGTTGCAGGCGATCCGGTTCGGACCGGCAGCCGCCCGGGCCGCGCTCAGATCCTCGATGTCGAAGTTGCTGACCCCGTAGTAGGCGATCTTGCCGCCGGCGACCAGCCGCTCGAACCCGCGAATGGTGTCCTCAATCGGGTGGCGCGAGGGCCAGTGGAGGAGGTAGAGGTCGAGCCGTTCCGTCTTCAGGCGCCGCAGGCTGTGCTCGCAGGCCGCCTGCACGCCGTCGTAGGAGGCATTGTGCGGCCACACCTTGGAAGCCAAGAAGACCTCGTCCCGCCGCCCGGCGATGGCCTCGGCGACGAGTTCCTCGACACGGCCGGACCCGTACATCTCGGCTGTGTCGATATGCGTCATCCCTTCGTCGAGTCCGGCCCGGAGCGCGGCGACCGCCGCTTTCCGATTGTCGCGTTCCATGTTCCAGGTGCCTTGACCGATGACCGGGACCTGGATGCCCGTCCACCCGAAGGGGAGGCGGCGCATCGCCTACCTGAGACCTGCGGCGATGACGTCCAGGAGCGCGGCGACTCCGCCGGCGGCGTGTTTCATTTCATCGATCTGACTGCTGCGGATGCCGGCGATGGCCAGGGACTCCGCGCTGCGGGCGACCAGTTCGAATGCGCGGCCCGCCGGCACCGATTTGAGATCGGCCAGGATGCCGTTGCCCTGCCCCTGACAGACGTGCCCGATCGCGCGGTTGAACTGCGCCCCGGATGGCCCCTGCAGGCAGTTTAGCGTGTGCCCGAGGTGGGTCCGCACGTAGTTGACCGCCTGCCCGTTGGCTGCAAATCCGGCGTGCGTGATGGCCGTGCGTAATTCCTGTCGCAGATTGGGTGTCTGGGCCAGAACTCCGGTGACCGCGAAGAGGGCGACGAGGATCGCGGCCACTGCGGCAAACACGGTGCTCCGTTTCATGTCGGGTCGCTCCTCATCTGGGTTGGCCACTCAGCACGATCGGCAGGGTCAGGGCAATGGTAATGACCAGGGCCCACAGCGCCGGTGCCGAGGTCAGCAGCTGATCGATATGCCTGCTCACACGGGCCGCTTCGATCCGCGTCCGCGGAATCCACCAGGGACTGTGACGCGCTTCCAACAGATGGTAGACGATGCCCAGGCCCGCCCCGTACGCGAGCAGACCGATCAGGCTGGGGAACAATTGGCCGGCGGCGGCGACCGTCCACTGAGGAGGCGCCCCCTGCAGGACCGGCACGAGGGTGAGCGGACCCAACACCCACCAGAAGAACCCGTAGGACAGTCCCCATCCCAGGGCTGAGCCGATATCGTAACTCTGGCGGCGAAACAGCAGCCCGTAGCTGGCGCCGATGAGTTCGGCGATCACAAACTGGACGACGGCGCCGGTGACCAGCGAGCGTGACCCGATCAGGCCGGCGGCCGCCTCAAGGGAGCCGAGTCCCACCATCACCCCTGTAAACAGCGCCCCGCCGGCGAGCCCGGCCAGCGCGCCGCGGCCCAGCGCGCGCAGCCCTTCGGTGCCCGGGCCTTCATCTTCCTCGCTGGCGGGCGTGTCAGAAAACAACAGGCGGCCGAGCGCGTCCAGCCACTGGTAGATGACCCCTGCCGCCGCACCGAACAGCAGGTAGGCGGGCAATGCGGTAAACGCCGCCTGCGCCCCTTCCGCCGACCAGGCCAGACCCCGCCCGTCCATGAGCGGCGTCACGGTGAGCGCGGCGATCGCCCATACGAAAAATCCGTACACCATGCCGCGGATGAGTCCGGGGCCGGTGCCGGGCAGCGGCCGCGGATACAGCACCGACAGGCCCAGGCCTCCGAGGATCCCGATGGTGAGACCGACGTGCTCCCGACCAACCAGCCACACGCCCGTCAGGCCGGCCAGCATTCCCCGCACCAGAAACCCGTACCCAAAGGCGGCTGGAAACCAGCGGAAGTCGCCTCGCAAGGCTGCCAGCACAAGACCGGCGACTGCACCGTAGACGAGGTAGCCGACAAAGCTCGGGAACGCCTCCTGAGCCGAGTGCACGTCCCAGGCGATGAAACCCAACAGCGTGAGGGGGATCAGTGTGAGGGGGCCGATGAACCACCACAGACTGCCGTAGGTGACACCCCAGAAGAACGTTTCCCCCGCACCTTCCCTCTGCCTCGACATCAGCAGGGCGAAGCCGAGGCCCAACACGGCCCCGCCGGCGACATGGAGCACGAGACCGCTGTACTCCCAGTCCGCCAGCGGCAGCCATCCCGTCTGCGGAAGCGCGCCGGCATGCAGCAGGGCCAGGCCCGACGCCAGCCCGCCGATCAGTCCCGCGATCGCGCCGCGGAACCAGACGCTCACGGCTGATCTCCTACCGGTTCTCCCACAGGCGACGGCGTCGGGGCGGGCACCGGGGCGCCGATCGTCTGAGAAAGTGTCGGCGCGGCGGACGGCGCCATGAGCACAATGTCGCGCGGGAAGAACAGGTCGAGGGTCCAGTCCAGCGCGACCCGGAGTTTCTTCTCGAACCCCGGCAGGCGTGCCAGGTACACCGTGCGCCAGATGAACCAGGCCAGGAAGCCGGAAAACTTCCAGCCGCGGATTTCCGCGACGGCGGTGCGGCGCCCCAGCGCGACCAGGACGCCGACCGTGCGGAACTTGAACGGGACCGGGGCGGCCCCGCGCAGCACCACGGAGACGTTGTCGGCGACGGCCGTCCCCTGGCGCAGCGCGTGCTGGGCCGTCGGCGGGCAGGGCCGGTCGGTGTACGCGTCCGGGATCTCGGCGCAATCCCCCACGGCCCACACGTTGGCCAGGCCCTTCACCTGCAGGCTCGGCGCATCGATGACAGCTCCGACGCGGTTCTTTTCACACGGCAGGGGCCCCAGCAGCGGGTGCGGCTGGTTTCCGGCCGTCCACACCAGCGTGCGGGTGGGGATGCCACCGCCGTCGGTGAACGACACGGTTTCGGCGGTGGCGCCGGCCACGCGGGTCTTGAGGAGAAACTCGATGCCGCGGGCGGTCAGCTTCGAGAGGGCATAGTCGGCCAGCTGGGGGCTGATTTCCGGGAGGATACGTTCGCCGGAGTGCACCAGAATAAAGCGAGGTTCGTCGCGGCCGATGTTGGGGTAGTAGCGCAGGATGCCGCGGACGAGATCCGACAATTCGGCGACCATTTCAGTCCCCGCGAATCCTCCCCCGGCGACGACGAACGTGAGCTGGGCACGGCGCTGCGCGGGATCCGGCTCCCCATCGGCCGCCTCGAGCATGCCGATGACGTGGTTGCGCAGCGCGGTCGCATCGGCGAGTGTCTTCAGCGTGAAGGAATGCGCCTCCAAACCCGGCAGCCCGTAGAAGTTCGGCACGGACCCCAGCGCCAGGATCAGATGGTCGTATGGGACAGTCTCGGCGGCGGAACCCGCACTCGCGCGCAGGCGAACGACCTGTGCCGCCGGGTCAATCGTCTCCACGTCGGCCTTGAGGAAGCGCACCCGCGCGAGCGCCGCCCGCACCGGCGCGCTGATGTGCTGGGCCTCCAGACCGCTGGCCGCCACCTCGGCCAGCATCGGCGTGAACAGCAGATAGTTGCTGTGACTGATCAGGGTGGTCTCGACCGAGCGATCCCTAGCGTAGATCTGGTCAAGCCGCTGCGCGGCGCTGATCCCGCCGAAGCCGCCGCCCAGAATGACGACGCGCGTCAGTGGTTCCCGGTCATGAGGGACCGCGGCGGGAGCAGGGGTGCGGCGCAGATACTGCGAGACCAGGACGGAAAACAATCCACCCGTGATGGCCCCGTACAGCAGTTGGGCGACGAGATTGGGGAGGGCGGCGCCGGCGGCGTCAATCGACCAGGCCGGCGGTCTGCCCTGGACGAGCGGGATGAGAGTCAGGGAGCCGATGATCCACCAGAGCAGGCCGTAGAGGATGCCTCCGGTCAGCGACGCGGCACTGCCGTACGGGCTGTAGCGGAAGACTGCGCCGAAGGAACCGCCGATGAACGCTGAGACGGCGAGGTGGACGGCGAACCCACCTCCGGACGGGGCGACTCCGATGAAACTGGCCGCGGTGGCGGTCAACCCCTGGGCGAGGATGGCCCAGCCGGAGATCGTCCCGGCGACCAGGCCGGCCAGCGCTCCCGCCACGACATCGCGTTTCAGCGCCCCGTTCATCGGTTCAACCAATCGTCCCAGCCAGGGTGTTACCGGTCGATTCACCAGGGCATGAAGGAGTCCTGTGTTGCGCGATCCTAGGGAGGTCCTTCGACTCGCTGCGTTCGCTCAGGACATTCGACTCGCCGGGGAGAGTGGTCGAAGACCATGAGCGAGCCGCAGGAGGCGGCGAGTCGAATGGCGGAGGGGGTGGGATTTGAACCCCCAAGGGTCGCTCACTCCGTTCGCTCCTCAGGGGGGAATAATCCCCCCTGATCGCTCGCAGCGTCAGTGCGT
>Ga0209640_10000352_pt1 | contig 35198 bp, 40 predicted proteins | sample RifCSP10_1_FD_184018 | JGI IMG/M metagenome (GOLD analysis project Ga0209640, IMG submission 184018) | Soil microbial communities from Rifle, Colorado - Rifle CSP2_sed 10_1 (SPAdes) (version 2) | ecosystem: Environmental > Terrestrial > Deep subsurface > Rock core/Sediment | place: Rifle... | reverse complement strand
TCCCGGTTCCCCCACACCCCTTCCACACCCTCATCGGCCGGAGAGCCGCCGATGAGCGAACCAGCGCGCTCGGAAGCGCCGGTGGTCGACGTCCGGGTGGGCTCTACCGCGAACGCGTTGCAGCCGATCTCGGCTGCTGAGCGTTCGCTCGCTGCCGGATCCGCCCAGTGGCTCGCGCTCCTCGTCGTGGCCGGCGCGGCGGTCGTCGCCGATCAGCTGACGAAGCAGGCAGTGGGTCGCACGCTGTCGCTCGGAGACAGGGTCGACATCGTCGGTCCGTTCTCGATCCATCACGTGCAGAACTCCGGGATCGCGTTCGGGCTCTTCGCGAGCCGCACGGCGCTCGTCATCGGCGTCACTGCGATCGCCGTCGGATTGATGCTCTGGTTCTTCGCGCGCTCAGGACGGCGCCACCCGGTGCTTCCGGTGGCACTCGGGCTCGTTCTCGGGGGCAGCATCGCGAACCTCGTCGATCGCGTGCGCCTCGGGCACGTCACCGACTTCCTGGACCTCGTGGCGTGGCCCGCCTTCAACCTCGCGGACACCTTCATCGTGGTGGGCGTCGCACTGCTCTTCGGCGCGCTCGTCCTCGCCGACAGGCCGCACGCCATGCACGGTGCACGCGATGGCGACGCTTCGCTTCAGCGTCGCTGACGCAGAGGCGGGCTCGCGCCTCGACAAGGCGCTCGCTGTGCGTGACGAGATCGCATCGCGCTCTCTCGCCGAACGTCTCTTGCGGGAGGGCGCCGTTCGGGTCGACGGTGCGCTCCGGCCGAAGAGCCACCGGTTGGAGGCCGGTTCGCTCGTCGAGGTCGAGCTTCCGAAGGCGGTGGCCGCGCTCGAGCTCGAGCCGATGTCCGTCCCGGTTCTCTACCTGGACGAGCACCTCTTCGTCGTCGACAAGCCTGCGGGGCTCACCGTGCATCCGGGCGCGGGGGCGAGGCAGGGGACGCTCGCCGGCCAGCTCCTGTCCCTGGGTGCGGCAGGGGGCGTCGATCCCGAGCGGCCCGGCATCGTCCACCGGCTCGATCGCGACACGTCCGGCCTGCTCGTGGTCGCCCGGTCCGAGGAGGCACATCGCGCGCTGCAGGATGCGATCAGGAGACGGGCCGTGGAGCGGCGATACCTCGCGCTCGTCCGAGGGCGTCCTCGGTCGCGAACGGGTCGGATCGACGCACGCATAGGCCGCGATCGCCGCGATCCCACGCGACGCTCACTCGACACGGACGAGCCGCGCGACGCGGTGACACACTTCGAGGTCGTCGAGAGCATGGCCGAGCATGCGCTTCTCGACGTGCGGCTCGAGACGGGCCGCACGCACCAGATCCGCGTCCACCTCGCGGCAATCGACCTTCCGGTCTCGGGGGACGCCCAGTACGGCGTGCGAGACGATCTCGGGCTCACGAGGCAGTTCCTCCACGCCCACCGCCTTCGCTTCCGCCACCCCGTCACCGACGAGGAGATCGAAGTGACATCGCCGCTTCCGCCGGATCTCGAAGCCGCTCTCGCGCGGGCCCGCACGGGCGACGGCAGCTAGACTTCCCCGCGTTCCGTTCCTTCGACCCGGCGACCCAGCCGAGGCGGGGGTGCCGCCGCTCTGTGCGCGGTTCCGCCCGGCCCGCCGGCGATCCACCGTCAACCACTCAGAAAGGGGCTGATCGCGTGTCAGTCGTCACGATGCGGGAGCTGCTGGAGGCCGGCGTCCACTTCGGCCACCAGACGCGCCGCTGGAATCCCAAGATGCGCCGCTACATCTTCGGCGAGCGCGGCGGTATCTACATCATCGATCTCACGAAGACCCTCGAGCTGCTCGAGGAGGCTCACGAGTTCGCGAGAAACGTCGCCGATCGCGGCGGGACGATCCTCTTCGTCGGCACCAAGAAGCAGGCGCAGGACGCGGTCTCGGAGCATGCCAAGCGCGTCGGCATGCCGTACGTGAACCACCGCTGGCTCGGCGGTCTGCTGACGAACTGGCGCACGATCTCCGAGCGGATCGCGTATCTGCACGACCTCCGCCGCCTGAAGGCCGAGGGGCAGCTCGACCTCCTTCCGTCGAAGGAGCGGATCGGCATGGAGGCCGACCTCGAGAAGCTCGAGGCGAACCTCGGCGGCGTTGCGGACATGAAGCGCCAGCCCGACGCGGTCTTCGTCATCGACCTGAAGAAGGAGCAGCTCGCAGTGCGCGAGACAAGGCGACTCGGCGTTCCGGTGATCGGGCTCGTGGACACGAACGCCGATCCCGACGAGGCGAGCCTCGTGATTCCCGGGAACGACGACGCGATTCGCTCCTGCAACCTCGTAACGCGCGTGATCGCGGACGGGATCGCTGCCGGGATGATGAAGGTCACCCCTGCGGAGCTCGCTGCCGAGCGCGAAGCGCCGGCGGCGGAGCCGGCAGTCCAGGAAGCGGCCGCGGACGAGGCGCCGGAGCTCGAGCCGGCTGCCGCCGTGGCCGAGGGAGGGGAGAGCGAGTGAGCACGACGATCAGCGCCTCTCTCGTCAAGGAGCTCCGCGACCAGACCGGTGCGGGGATGATGGACTGCAAGCGCGCCCTCGAGGAGACCGGCGGCGACCTAGAGAGCGCTCGCACGCTACTCCGCGAGCGTGGGATGGCGTCGGCCGGCAAGCGAGCCGGGCGAACGACGACCGAGGGGCTCGTCGGCTTCATCGTCGAGGGCAACACGGGCTCGATCGTCGGGGTCGGCTGCGAGACGGAGCCGGTTTCCAAGAACGAGGAGTTCCAGTCCTTCGCGCAGGACGTCCTGCGTTCCGTGCACGCCGACGGCGCCGCCCCGGTCGAGAGCTTCGAGCAGGAGCGCGTCGAGCTCATCGGCAAGCTGGGCGAGAACATCGTGGTCGTCGGCGCCGAGCGGTTCGAGGCACCGGACGGAAACGTCGTCGCGGGCTATGCGCATCCGCCCGCCAACAAGATCGGCGTCCTCGTGGAGCTCGAGGGTGGCTCGCCCGAGCTCGCGCGGCGGCTGGCGATGCACATCTCCTTCGCTGCACCCGAGTGGACCACGCGGGACGACGTGCCGGAGGAGACGGTCGCGGCCGAGCGCGCGATCTTCCTGAACTCCGACGAGGTGCAGTCGAAGCCCGAGGCGGCTCGTGAGAAGATCGTGGACGGCATGCTCGCCAAGCGCTTCTTCGCGGCCACGCCCGGTGGCGTTCTCGCCGACCAACCCTGGATCCACGATCCTTCCAAGACGGTCGGCCAGGCCCTCGCAGAGGCGGGCGCCTCAGTCGCCGGCTTCGCCCGGATCTCGGTCGCGGGGTGACCGCACGCACGGAAGAGGTCGCGCGGCGGGCGTCCACGGATGCTTCGATCCCCTTCCGGCGCGCTCTGCTGAAGCTCTCCGGCGAAGCGCTGCTCGGGGACCGCGAGTACGGGATCGACCCGAAGACCGTCGTCGCGATCAGCAATGAGATCCTTGCCGTGCACGAGGCGGGCACCGAGCTCGCCGTCGTCGTCGGCGCTGGGAACATCTACCGGGGCATGGCGGCCGCTGCCGAGGGGATGGACCGTGCCACCGCCGACTACGCGGGAATGCTGGCGACGCTCCTGAACGCGCTCTCGCTCCAGGACGCGCTCGAGCGGCTCGGAGTCCATACGCGCGTGCAATCGGCCATCACGGTCTCGGAGGTTGCGGAGCCGTACATCCGCCGGCGCGCGATCCGTCACCTCGAGAAGGGTCGCGTCGTGATCTTCGCCGGCGGCACCGGGAACCCGTTCTTCACGACCGACACCGCCGCTGCGCTCCGGGCGCTCGAGATCGGCGCCGAGGCGATACTGATGGCGAAGAACGCGGTTCAGGGTGTGTACGACGGCGACCCGCGCCAGGACCCCGATGCGCAGTTCATCCCCGAGCTGACGCACCTGGAGGCGATCGAGCGCGGCCTCAAGGTGATGGACACGACCGCGCTCTCGCTCTGCATGGACAACCGGCTGCCGATCTACGTCTTCGAGCTCGCCGAGGGGAACGTCCGCCGCGTGGCGGCAGGCGAGCGAGTGGGCACGATCATCTCGACCCCTTAGCCCGAGGAGGACTGCATGGCCGCGATCGAGGAGTTCCTCGTGGACGCGAAGAGGCGAATGGACAGGTCGATCGAGGCGACCCACCAGGAGTTCAACTCGATCCGTACCGGCCGGGCCTCGCCGGCGCTCCTCGATCGCATCACGATCGACTACTACGGCACGCCGACTCCCCTCAAGAGTCTCGCGTCCATCGCCGCCCCCGAGCCGAGGCTGCTCATCGTGCAGCCGTTCGACCCGGGCTCGATGAGGTCGGTCGAGCGGGCAATCCAGGAGTCCGACCTCGGTCTCACTCCCTCGAACGACGGCAAGATCATCCGCCTCCCGATCCCGACCCTCACCGAGGAGCGGCGCAAGGATCTCGTCAAGGTCGTGCGGCGGGTCGCCGAGGACGGCAAGGTGGCGATCCGCAACGTCCGGCGCGACGTCATGCAGCACCTGCGCGAGCTGGTGACGAATGGAGACGTGGGCGACGACGAGGAGCGCCGTGCCGAGCAGCAGGTGCAGAAGATCACCAACGAGCACACGAAGTCGATCGACGACCTCTTGAAGGTGAAAGAGGCGGAGATTATGGAGGTCTGAAGCTGCCGGACGAAGATCCAGCGGCAGCGAGAAGCGTCGCGATCATCATGGACGGGAACGGGCGCTGGGCTGCGGCCCGGGGCCTCCCCGTCGCCGAAGGGCACCGCGAGGGCGCTCGCGCGCTCCGCCGGACGGTCGAGGCCTCCATCGACCTAGGCGTCACATCGCTCGCCGTCTACGCGTTCTCGACCGAGAACTGGGCACGCCCGCCCGACGAGGTGGAGTCGATCATGGAGCTCATGGACGAGACGATCGACCGCGAGCTCCCCGATCTGGCGAAGCAGGGCGTTCGCACGCGCTTCTTCGGACGGCGCGACCGCGTTCCGGAGCTCCTGCGGGAGAAGATGGCTCGGCTCGAGGCGGAGACGTCCCATAACGACCGGCTCAGCCTCTGGATCGCGTTCGACTACGGGAGCCGCGCCGAGATCGTCGAGGCCGCCCGGCGGCTCGTCGCAGACGGTGTGGCGGCCGAGGACGTGTCCGACGCGGCCGTGACCGAGCGGCTCTACGCGCCCGAGCTTCCCGAACCCGACCTCGTGATCCGAACCTCGGGCGAGCAGCGGATCTCGAACTTCCTGCTCTGGCAGTCCGCCTACTCGGAGCTCGTGTTCACCGACACGCTGTGGCCGGACTTCGGCAAGGACGAGCTCCGCGCGGCACTCGAGGAGTTCGCGCAGCGCGGCCGGCGCTTCGGAGCGCGATGAGCTCGCTGGCCTCGCGCGTTCTCGTCGCGATCATCCTCCTGCCGGTCGTCATAGGTCTCGTGTACCTCGGGGGCTGGTGGCTCTTCGGGCTCGCTCTCGCCGGCGGGCTGATCGCGCTGCACGAGCTCTACGTCATGACGCGCGAGCTTCGCCCGTTCGTCCTCGGAGGATATGTCGGTTTCGTCCTGGCGCTCCTCGGTCTGCAGCTGGGAGAGGTTCCCTGGATGTTCAGCGGGATCCTCGCGACGCTGCTCTTCTCGTTCGTCCTCTTCGGTCTCTCCGACGTTCGCACGTCCGCCACGACCTCGTTCGGGGTGACGCTGCTCGGCGTCGTCTGGGTGGGCGCGGGCATTGGCTTCCTTCTGCTCATCCGCGACATCCCCGAGTTCGGCTTCTGGGCCGTGATGGCCGTGCTCTTCACCGTTTTCGCCGCGGACACCGGCGCGTTCTTCGTCGGGCGTGCGGTCGGGCGCCACAAGATGGCGCCCGCGATCTCCCCGGGGAAGTCGTGGGAGGGCTTCGTCGGCGGGGTCGTCGCGGCGATGGCGACGGCGTTCGTAGTCCTCTACAAGGATCGCGACGAGTTTCTGACGATTCCGGAGACGCTCGCGCTCGGGGCCGCGATCGCTCTGGCGTCGGCGCTCGGGGACCTCTTCGAGTCGGCGGTGAAGCGCGATCTCGAGGTGAAGGACTCCGGGCGTCTCCTGGGCGGCCACGGCGGCATGCTCGACCGGCTCGACTCGCTCCTGTGGGCCGGCGCGGCGGCCTACTACGTCATCCTCGCGTTTGGCAACGCATAGCCCGTTCTGAACACGACGACGGTTAGCCTTCGCGCGTGGACGAGAGACGAATTGCGCTCCTCGGAGCGACGGGCTCCATCGGGCGGCAAGCGCTCGAGGTGATCTCGGCGAATCCCGAGCTCACCGTGTGCGCGCTCGCGTCCGGCTCGCAGCCGCTCGGCGAGCTCGCTGCGCGGCTCGGCGTCGAGCATGTCCAGGTAGGCGGCGACCTCACCGAGGTCCTCGAGCGCTCGAACCCGGACCTCGTACTGAACGCGGTCGTCGGCTTCGCGGGTGTCGGTGCGACCCTCTGGGCACTCGAGCGCGGGGTAACGCTCGCGCTCGCGAACAAGGAGAGCCTCGTCGCCGCGGGCGACCTCGCGGTCGCGGCCTGGAAGCGGGGAGGAGGCCTCCTGTTGCCCGTCGACAGCGAGCACTCCGCGGTCTTCCAGTGCCTCGAGGGCCGTGCGCCGGACATCGTCGAGTCGCTCGTTCTCACCGCGTCCGGGGGGCCGTTCCGGAACCACTCGGTCGCAGATCTCGAATCAGTGAGCGTGCAGGACGCGCTCGCGCACCCGACCTGGTCGATGGGGCCGAAGATCACGGTCGACTCGGCGACGCTCGCGAACAAGGGTCTCGAGCTCATCGAGGCGCATTACCTCTTCGACCTCGAGTACGAGAGGATCGAGGTCGTCGTGCATCCGAGCTCGGTCGTCCACGCTCTCGTGCGCTTCCGTGACGGAGCCGCGCTCGCGCATCTCGGATATCCCGACATGCGTGTTCCCATCTCCTTCGCCTTGACCTATCCCGAGCGTGGAGCGACGGCGGTGCCGGCGCTCGACTTCAGAGCTGGCCTGACACTCGAGTTCGAGGCTCCCGATCTCGAGCGGTTCCCGCTGCTCGGGCTTGCCCGGGACGCCGGAGAGCGTGGCGGGACCTATCCCTGTGCGTTCAACGCGGCGAACGAGGTCGCGGTCGCCGCGTTCCTCGACGGCCGGATCGGGTATCTGGAGATCGCGCCACTCGTCGAAGACGCGCTTGTGGGGGTCGGGGGAGCTCCTGCGCGCGATGTCGCGGACCTCGTCGAAGCCGATGCCGAGGCCCGACGCCTCGCCGGTGGGAGGCTGGCAGCAGCTTGAGCATCTTCATCGCGATCATCGGCCTCGCCTTCCTCATCCTGATCCACGAGGCAGGACACTTCTTCGCGTCTCTCGCCGTCGGGCTGCGCCCGCGGAAGTTCTACATCGGCTTCCCGCCAGCGCTCGTTCGCACCACGCGTAACGGGATCGAGTACGGCGTCGGGGTCGTCCCGCTCGGCGGCTTCGTGAGCATCCCCGGGATGCACCGCCCGATTCCGCACGACGCGGAGCGGCGCTTCTCGCGAGCTGTGACAGAGCTACCGACCCTCGCGGGTCCGGTCGATCGCGTGAAGCGGTCACTCGAGGGGGATGACTTCGCGTCCACGCTCGCCGCGCTCGACGAGCTCGAGGAGGACCTGCACGAGCGGAAGCTCTCTCCCGGAGCTCTGAGCTCCGCCGAGAAGGGGCTCACGGAGCTTCGGGACGCACTCGGGTCCGATGCGTACTGGAAGGCGCCGACGTGGAAGCGCCTCGTCGCGATCGCGGCGGGCCCTGTGGCGAACATCGCGCTCACGCTCGTCCTGTTCTCGTTCCTCGCCTTGACCAGCGCCGGGAAGCCGTCTCAGACGATCGCCTCGGTCGTCGCGAGCTCGCCGGCCGCAAAGGCCGGGCTACGACCGGGAGACCGGATCGTCGCCATCGACGGAGCTCCCGTGTCCGGTGAGGAGTTGGGGGAGCGGATCGTCGAGTCAGAGGGGCGACCACTCGTCCTGACCGTCGTTCGGGGCAGGACGGAGCTCGAGCTCGGGCCCGTCAGGGCGGCCGAGACGCAGGACGGGTACCGCCTCGGCATCGTGCGCGAGGGCGAGGGGCTGCCACCGCTGGAGGCGGTGGGTCGGGCCTTCGAGGTCACCGGGATCGTGTCGAAGGAGATCGTTCTCGGGCTCGGGCGGCTGTTCACGAGCGAGGGCCGGAGGGATGTCGCGAGCCCGATCGGAATCACTCGGGTGTCCTCGGACGCGGTGGAGCAGGGCACCGAGAGTTACCTGTGGGTGCTCGGCCTCATCTCCCTGTCGCTCGCCCTGCTGAACCTGTTGCCGCTGCTGCCGCTCGACGGTGGGCACATCCTCTTCACGCTCATCGAGGGCGCACGCGGCCGGTTCGTGAAGCGCGAGGTGTACGAGCGCGTGTCCGTCATCGGCCTCGCCGTCGTGCTTCTCCTCTTCTTCGTCGGGCTGTCGAACGACATCGGGCGGCTGTCTTAGTGCGCAAGACCGGAATCCGCTCCCGCGGATCCCGGTCGCGCCAAGATCCCTGAAGGCGACCGCTTCGCGGCCGCGGCCGTACGCCGTACTCGACGCCACTGCGGTCGAGGCTACCCTCTAGCCGTGGCGAGCAAGGTTCGGATCCACGTCGGGAACGTGGCCGTCGGCGGCGGCGCGCCGGTGGTCGTGCAGTCGATGACGCTGACGAAGACCCACGACGTCACCGCGACGACGGCGCAGATCGCTGCGCTCGCCTCCGCCGGATGCGAGATCGTCCGCGTGGCCGTGCCGAAGAACGAGGACGCGGCTGCCCTCCCCATGATCGTGCGGCTCTCGCCGATTCCGGTGATCGCAGACATCCACTTCAACGCGTCGCTCGCGCTCAAGGCGATCGACGCGGGAGTGGCCGCGGTCCGGATCAACCCGGGCAACATCGGCGGGCCCGACAAGGTCGAGCAGGTCGTGACTGCCGCGAAGAGGGCAGGGATCGCGATGCGAATCGGCGCCAACTCCGGCTCGCTGCCGAAGCACCTCCACGGGCTGGCCCAGCAGGACCAGGCCGAAGCACTCGTCGCCGCGGCGCTCGAAGAGGTCGAGCTCCTCGAGAAGCTCGACTACCGCGAGCTCAAGATCTCCGTCAAGGCGACCCACGTGCCGACGATGATCCGTGCCTATCGGATGCTTGCCGCGAAGGTGCCGTACCCGCTCCATCTGGGGGTGACCGAGGCGGGAACCGAGTTCGCAGGCGGCATCAAGAGCGCCGTCGGCATAGGAACGCTGCTCGCGGACGGGATCGGCGACACGCTCCGGGTCTCGCTCACCGCGGACCCGGTGAAGGAGGTCGAAGTCGCCTGGGAGATCCTCAAGGCGCTCGGTCTCCGCGAGCGCGGGCCGGTCATGATCGCCTGTCCCTCGTGCGGGCGCGACAACGTCGGCGTCGAGAACCTCGCCCGCGTCGTCGAGGAACGTCTGCGGGGATACTCGGAGGCCGTCGAGGTGGCCGTCATGGGCTGCGCGGTGAACGGGCCGGGAGAGGCGGGCGACGCCGACTTCGGGATCGCCGGAGGCCGCGACGTCGGCTTCATCTACGCCCACGGGCGGGTGCTGCGGAAGGTGCCGTCGGAGACCCTCGTGGACGAGCTCTTCCACGAGATCGACCGCTGGCTCGCCGACGGGATGAAGCGGCCGAAGCGGCTCAAGATGGCGAAGCCGGCCGCGCTCGCGATGGCCGAGGCTTCGCTCATCCCGTTGGGGAACTCGTAGGGGCGAGATATATCTCGCCCCTACAAACCCTTCCTCTAGGCTCTGCGCTCCATGATCGCCCGGCAGTCACAGCTGTTCATCCCAACCTTGCGCGAGGCTCCCGCCGACGCGGAGGCGGTCTCGCACAAGCTGCTCGTCCGCGGGGGTTACATCCGCCAGGTCGCCGCCGGCGTCTGGACGTTCCTGCCGCTGGGGTGGAGGGTGCACCAGAAGGTCGTCCAGATCATCCGCGAGGAGATGGACGCGATCGGCTCGCAGGAGATGCTCATGCCCGTCCTCACGCCTGCCGAGCTCTGGCAGCGCACTGACCGCCTCCACATCCCGGAGCTCTTCAAGTTCGAGGATCGTGCGGGGCGGCCTTTCGTCCTCCCGCTGACGCACGAGGAGACGGTCACGTTTCACGCACTCGAGATCCAGAGCTACCGGCAGCTCCCGCAGATGCTCTACCACTTCGCGATCAAGGATCGCGACGAGCCGCGGCCCCGTGGTGGCCTTCTCCGCGTGCGCGAGTTCATCATGAAGGACTCCTACTCGTTCGACCGCGACGAGGAGGGGCTCGACAAGAGCTTCAAATTGCACGGGGGCGCGTACGAGCGGATCTTCGAGCGCTGCGGCCTGGAGTTCTACGGCGTCCAGGCCGAGTCGGGGATGATGGGCGGCTCGATGTCGATCGACTATCTCGCCCCCTCCGGCTCGGGCGAGAACACGCTCGTCACCTGCGAGAACGGGGACTACGCCGCCGATCTCGAGATCGCCCGCGCTGTGCCCCGCCTGCCCGACTTTCCCACGCGTCTCGACGCACCCGAGCCCGTCGAGACCCCGGGGGCGAAGACGATCGATGCCCTCGCAGACATGCTTGCCATCGATCCCGCCGCGACGTCGAAGGCGATGCCTGTGTTGACCGCCGACGGGGCCCTCGTCCTCGCGCTCGTGCGTGGCGACGATCGTCTGGAGGAGGCAAAGCTCGCCGCGGCGCTCGGCGCTGCTATTCGCCCTGCGACGGAGGACGAGATTCGGGACACCTTCGGCGCCGACCCGGGCTCGATCGGGCCGGTCGGTTTCACCGGCCCCGTCGTCGCCGACGAGACGCTCCGCGAGGGCCAGTTCGTCGCCGGTGCGAACCGCACCGGGTGGCACCTACGCGGGGTCGAGGCAGGACGGGACTACGAGCCGCGTTTCGCCGACATCCGACAAGCCGGCGAGCGTGATCGCTGCGTCGCCTGCGGCGGCGCGCTTGCCTTCCAGACCGCGATCGAGGTCGGCCACATCTTCAAGCTGGAGACCCGCTACTCGGAGCCCATGGGTGCGACGTTCCTCGACGAGGACGGCCAGGAGCGGCTGGTCCTGATGGGAAGCTACGGGATCGGCCCGGGGCGGGTCCTGGCGGCGGCTGTCGAGCAGAGCCACGACGAGAACGGGGTCGTCTGGCCCCGCTCGATCGCGCCGTACGACGCCCATGTCCTCTCGCTCCACGGCGGCTCGGAGGCAGTGGCAGCGAGTGCGGCGGGGCTCGCCTCGGCCGTTCACGAGGCCGGGCTCGACGTCCTTCTCGACGACCGTGACGAGCGGCCCGGGGAGAAGTTCGCAGACGCGGATCTGATCGGGTGTCCCATCCGCGTTATCGTCGGAAAGAAGACCCTCGACGACGGCGCAGTTGACGTCCGCACTCGGGATGGAGCGTCTGAGGAACGCGTTCCGGTCGCAGACGTGGTGAAATGGGTCCTGCAAGCCTGATGGCGAAGCGACGGAGATACAGCGACGAGCACTTCGGCCCGGCGATCGAGCGGCTGATGATCGAGACGGGAACCACCTACCGGGGGCTCGCCGACAAGGCGGATCTGTCCGCCGGCTATCTGAACCACATCGTCCACGGGAACCGACCGGTCCCGTCGAACGACGTGATCGCACGCATCGCGGTGGCGCTCGGAGTCGAGGCGGAGCACTTCCGCGAGTACCGCATCCGCGTCATCACCGAGAAGCTCGAGACGATGCCCGACCTGATCGACCGTCTCTACAAGCGCCTCGCCTGACCCGCGGATAACTTCCGCGGCCTCCCAACGTAGTAGGAGGCAGACGTGCGTCGCCGTCCGGACACCGAGCTCATCGTCCTCGCCCGACGAGGGTCGACGCAGGCCGTCGAAGTCCTCTTCGACCGGTACTGGAGCTACGCCTGGCGTGCCGCCTATGCCGTCACGGCCGACCGAGGGCTCGCCGACGACGCTGCGCAGGAGGCGATCGAGAGGGCGTTCCGGTCGCTCGATCGGTTCGACGAGTCGCGGCCGTTCGCGCCCTGGCTGAAGCGGATCGTCGTCAACCGCGCCATCGATCACTTACGCAGGAGCAGTCGGCTCGAGGTGCTGCGCGACGAGGAGACGACTTTTCACACGTGGGCGGCGGGGGAGTCGGCGGAGGAAGACCTTCGCCAGTGGGCGATAGCGGACGCGGTCGCCGCACTCGGCGTCGGGAAGCGCGTAGTGGTGGTGCTGCACTACTGGCTCGACCTCCCCATCGAGGAGATCGCCGGCGTCCTGGGCCTGCCGGTCGGCACGGTCGCCTCTCGGCTCGGCCGCGCGAAGATGGAGCTGCGCACCGTTCTGGAGGAGGACCGTGTCCTCTGACCTCGAGCGGCGTATTCGTGAGGCCCGGGCAGCACTCCCCGAGCCGGACGCCGAAGCGACCCGCCGAGCGCACGCCCGGGCGCTCGGCGCCGTTCGGCATCGCAGGCCGCGGGTCCGCCTTGCGGTCCTCGCTGGCGTCGCACTCGCTCTCGCGTTGGCTCTCGGAGCCGGGCTCGGGACGTTGATTGCCCCGAGCGGCACGGCTGCGAGAGGCCCCGTAGGCCTCGGCTTTCTCCCAGAGCCTGGCTGGTACGTGCTTCAGTCGGGCGCGCGGGCGACGTCGAGCGCGCCGGCAACGGCAATGGCGGCGAACGTCGGATTCGCTGCAGACGACGCTGTGCGCGGTCTCGCCGACTCGTCCGGACTGCCGTACGCGACGCTTCTCGCGCTCCCGCCGCGCGGGATCGTCATCACCGCGACCTTCACGCCGCTCGGCGAGCCTTGGGTCGACGCGATCATCGAAGAAGGGAAGCTTCCGCTGCGTGTCCGCGACGCGGTCGCCGACACCGGCTACGGCGGCCAGGTACGGCCCGAGGAACCGCTCGGCGTGTATCAGCTTCGGGCCTTGGTCAACGGCTACAACATCGACGTCCACGTCTACTTTGGCAGTCTCCGCCCGTCGTCGTCCCTACGCGAGGAGGCACAGCGGCAACTCGACCAGCTCGTCGTTCGCTCCGGGCGTACGAGCGGGAACGCCGGGGCACGCGTCGAGGGCGCCGCAGCGAAGGCATCGGCACCGGTCATCGATCGGACGGTCGTCTGCACGATGTCTTTCATCGGTGGTGCCCACGAGATCGAGGTGAGGGCTCAGAAGGGGTTCCGCAGTGGCGGCTCGAGTTGGGACCGGCCCCCGCTGGCCGCGCTTACGACGGGCAGCGCCGGGAGCGCCGCGAAGGCACTGGACAACATGCTCGGGTGGGTAACGGCCGGTCGGCCCTCTCCGACAGCGACCGTGATCCCGGTCCGATTTCCAGATGTCACCTATCCGATAGCCACGTGGGGAACGCTGGCGATGAGCCGCACGCAATGCAGGCCTGCAGCGACGCGCTTCCCGCTCACGGCGAAGGGGCTTACGGGCGGTCCGGCCGGCGCGCTCGGCGAAACGTTCGACTGCGGAGCCCCCCGGCGCGTCCTCGTGCGGATGCGTGCCGTCTTGGAGTCGCCGGCGTCACTCCGGGAGCACCGCCAGTTTCTCGATACGAAGACGCCAATCAGGGAGGGCTACGTGGTGGTCGGGACGCAGACCGGAAAGCCGCTCGTCTACGCCGAGGTGTTCGCATCAGGGAAAGCCAACCTGTTCGTCGCAAGAGGTTGCATGCCTGACTGATGAAGAGCCTGGCGATCACACTCGGCGTCGCACTCCTCGCGATCGCTGCATTTCAGGCGTTGGCGGATGCGCGGCCGGAGGCGTCGCGCGTTCTCGATCGCACCGTCCTCTGCTCGACGAGCACCAGCGGAGGGCTCTACGAGGTCGAGGCGAGAGCGCATGCAGGGATCCACGAGACCCCTTCGCGGTGGAAGCAGCTTCCGTTCGCCGTCGCAAGCACCGGCAGCATCGGGAGCAGACTGCTCGCACTCTCCGATTCACTGGCTTGGATCACGGCAGGAAGCCCGAGCGCCGCCACGACGATCGACGTGGAATTCCGGATGACGGAGGCTCGAACGGCGGGTACGCTCGCACTGAATGCCACCGCCTGCAAATCGAGCAGCAAGACGATCCCGCTGAGCGCCCAGGGGCTTCGTGGCAGCGCAGCGAGCCCGTTCGAAGACGAATTCGACTGCGCGGTCCCGCGGCGCGTCCTCGTTCGCGTACGCGCGACGCTCGAGGCGCCCGCCGAGCTCCGTCTTAGTCGAGGATTCCTTCGAACGAGCGTGCCGGCCAAGGAGGCTGCTCTCGCGGTTCGGACACAGTCCGGGAAGCCGCTCATGTACGCGACCGTGTCCCAATCCGGGATGTCTCGCTTGTTTACCGGCCCGACTTGCGTTCCCGACTGATGAGGAGGCTCGCGCTCATGCTGGTGGCGGCACCTCTCGTGCTCCCTGCGTTCCTGCTGCAGGCCTCGGCGGGTGCGCAGCCGACGCGGTTCTCAGCCGCGGCGGAGCGTGTGACGATGGCCGCGCGGCCGACGATCCTGCGGGGCGTGCAGGCGACGACCCTCTTCGGCGCCGTAGACAGCCGGGGGGCGGACGAGATCGTGACCATCCAGGCAAAGGACTGTGGACAGCGGTTCTTCACGGGCGTCAAGTCGGCCACGACTGGTGAGGGAGGTACATGGTCACTGGAGTTCGGGCCCGGAATCACGAGCACACTCCGCGCTGTGTGGAAGGGGGCCCTGAGCGCTCCGGTCACGGTCCGGCAACAGGCGTATGTGGCGCTCTACCGGCGATCGTCAAGGAAATTCGAGGTCGGTGTCGGGGGCAAGTGGTCGTTCTGGCACAAGCGCATCCTCTTTCAACGCCGCGTCGGGGGCTCCTGGCCAACTGTGAAGTCGGTCCTGCTGACGGAGACCAATGCCGTGCCCGGTTACGCACAAGCCTGGTCGGGGGCGCATTTCAGCGCCTCCGTCCCGAAGAGCTCCCTGGTCCGGGCCGTTCTCCCGCTGTCGGAGGCGCGACCCTGCTACCTCGCGGGTGTGAGCGACACGGTGCGTACATGAGGTCGACGACGAGAGGGGTGTAGATGGAGAGCACGCAGGACAACGGCAACGTGGAGCGAGCGGCGGAGGCTGCGGCCCGCTACGTGACGAACGTCGAGACGGTCATCAAAGGCAAGACGGACCAGATCAAGCTCGTGCTCGCGACGCTCTTCTGCGGTGGGCACGTGCTGCTCGAGGACGTTCCCGGCACCGCCAAGACGATCCTCGCCCGGGCGATCGCGGGGAGCATCGAGGGCGCGACGAACGCGCGCGTTCAGTGCACGCCCGATCTCCAACCGACCGACGTTACCGGGCTCTCGATCTTCAACCAGCGCGAGCGCGACTTCGAGTTCCGGCCGGGTCCGGTGTTCGCCAACGTCGTTCTCGTCGACGAGATCAACCGGGCGATGCCGAAGACGCAGTCCGCGCTCCTCGAGGCGATGGCGGAGCAGCAGGTGACGACGGACGGCGTCACGAGGCGACTTCCCGACCCCTTCCTCGTGCTCGCGACCGAGAACCCGATCGAGCAGGAGGGCACGTTCCCGCTCCCCGAGGCGCAGCTCGACCGCTTCTTCCTGAGAACGGCGCTCGGGTATCCGGGCGAGGACGACGAGGTCGCCATCGTCGAGGAGCAGCTGCGGGAGCATCCGCTCGCACGCCTCAGGCCGGTCGTCTCACTCGGGGACGTTGCCGCGCTGCGCCGCGCGGTGCAGGACGTCTACATCGATCCGATCCTGCGCCGGTGGGTGATCCGGTTCGTGCGAGCGACCCGCGAGGCGGACGGGATCGGCATCGGGGCATCGGTGCGCGGAAGCCTGGCTCTCGAGCGCGCAGCGCGCGCGTGGGCGCTGCTCGACGGTCGTGACTACGTGACGCCTGTCGACGTCGAGCGCCTGTTCCTGCCCGTCGTCATGCACCGGATCGTCTTCACTCCGAGCTTCGTCGCGACCGCGCGGGAGATCGGGTGGGCGGCCGCAGCGGATCGGTTCCGCGAGCAGTGCCTCGCGATCGCACCCCGTCCCGGCGCATACCTCGAAGCCGTCCTGACCCCAGTAGGAGCCGCTGCCGAAGGATCACGATGATGTCGCGTTGGCGTACAGGGTCGCTGCGGGTGGAGACGAAGCGGCTTCACTGGGCGATTGCGGCAACGCTCTTGCTGTTCGTTGCGAGCGGACTCGCCGTGCAGCCGACCACTGCTGCGTCCCGGGCCCACGCTGTGACGCTGAACGTCGGTCAGTACAGAAACTCGAACGGGGTGCGCGTCCTCGTGTTCTCGGGCTCCGTGACCAGCAACGCCGGCGGTGAGGACGTCGAGGTGCTCGGTCAGGACTGCGGGGTGCGCGGTTCGCGTCTCATCAGCGCCACCCAGACCCGTGCGGGCGGCGGTTGGCAGGTGGAGAATCCGGAACAGAACCCACCCTGGCGGTATACGCCTGTGTACTCGGGCATCACGTTCCGCGCGCGCTGGAACAACCAGCTGAGCGCTCCCTACGTCGACCGCGTGGCAGCCCCCATCGTCGCGAGCAAGATTCGCGGGCGGCGCGCGTGGAGGGTCTATGTTGCCCCACCGCCGCCGGGGACGGTCAGCATGAAGGGGAAGCTCGTCGAGCTTCAGCGCCTGAGAAGAGGCCTGTGGAAGACCATTCAGCGCGCCCGCCTCGTGTACAAGCCACGCCTCCAGTACGGCGGCGCCCTCAACCACGAAGCGGTCTTCGCCGTCCCGGCCCGAGGGTGGACGCTGAGAGCGTCGCTCCCCGCACAGAGCGCCGCGCCGTGCTACTCGGCAGGAGTCACTCCCCAATGGCGCTCGTGAGCGCCGCAGCGTGACGGCGACGTTCCCGCTCATCCCGCGCCGGCGGGTGCTCGGCCTTCCGTTCGGCGGGCTGCACAGCATGCGTCGTGGCCTCGGCTCCGACATCGCCGGCTCCCGGCCCTACGAGCCGGGCGACGACATCGACAAGATCGACTGGGCAACGTCGGCCCGCCTCTCGCTCGCCCGCGACGCCGAGGAGTTCGTCGTCCGCGAGCACTACGCGGAGGAGGCGCCGCGCGTGGTCGTGGTATGCGACCGGCGGCCCTCGATGTCGGTGTTCGGCGACAGCTGGCCCTGGCTTCGTAAGCCGCAGGCAATCAGGGAAGCGGCCAGAGTCATCGGTAACAGCGCCGTCGCCGCCCGCGGGCTGCTCGGCTACTTCGACGAGGGCGACGGAAGCGCGTACTGGCATCCGCCACGGTCGACGCACGAGCTCGGCCCGGTCGACCTCGAGCGGCGGTTCGAGGCCCCGGCCGACACGCTCGCGCGCGGTCTCGGTTACCTCGTCGAGCAGCGGCGGGACCTGCCGGCGGGCACCTTCGTCTTCATCCTCTCGGACTTCCTCCAGCAGCCGACGCGCGACCAGTGGCTGCACGTGCTCGAGCGCCGGTGGGAGATCGTGCCCGTCGTCATCCAGGATCCGGTCTGGGAGCAGAGCTTCCCGCATGTGGGCGGAATCGTCGTCCCCTTCGGGGACCCGGAGACGGGTTACGTCACGCTCGTTCGCTTCTCGGAAGCCGAGGTCGAGGCACGGAGGGGCGAGAACGAGCGGAGGCTGGTCGACCTGCTCCGTGCCCTGCAAGCGCTGGACATGGACCCCGTAGTCGTGTCGTCTCACGAGTCGCGCGACGTGGTCTTCTCCTTCCTCTCCTGGTCCGACCAGCGCCTCTTCACCCGGGGGCGCGCGTGAGGGCCTGCGCGCTTCTCGTCGGGGTGGTGGCGGCGCTGGCGGCCGGATGCGGCGGGGAGGGGGGCCCGTCGCTTCCCGAAGGGCGCTTCCTCGCCGCCCGGCAGACGGTGACGCCACGCGTCCACCTCTTCGCCGAGCCGATCGTCGCCCGGGTCGACGTCATCGTCGACTCCGAGCACTACGACCCGGACCGCATGCGCGTCGCGCCCGACTTCGACCCCTACGAAGAGGACGGCGACCCGCGCGTCAGCCGCCGCAACGATGGCCGCTACACGCAACTGCGCTACGAGTACACGCTCCGCTGTCTCGTGTACGCGTGTCTCGAGGAGGTCGGCGGAGGCCCGCCGCAGATACAGCCGGGTGGGCTCCCACCCTCCCCGGGGCAGCAGGCCGGCGGGTTCGGCGAGCGCAAGTCGACCAGGTTCAACGCCGCCCGCGTGCTGTACGACGACCCCGAGAAGGGAGAGCGGCGCGTGCAGAACCTGTCGTGGCCCGTGGTCCAGTCGGTCTCGCGGCTGAACTACGGCGACACGGGCATCACGGGCGTCGGGTTCCCGTTCGAGGCCTCCGTCACGCCGCTGCCGGGGGCCACGTACCGGATCGCACCCGCGCTTCTGGGAGCCGGGCTCCTCGTTGGCGCCCTTGCCCTGCTCGCGCTCCCCGCCGTGCTCGTCGTGCGCGCTCTTCGCCGGGAGGAGTCGCCGGTCGAAGAAGAGACGCCTGGGCTCTCGCCGCTCGAGCGTGCGATCCAGCTCGTCGAGTGGGCGCGGGCCCGCGTCGACGGAGACCGACGCGAGGCGCTGGAGGCGCTCGCCATCGAGCTCGAGGCTCAGGGTTCGGAGCTGACAGGCGGGGCGCGCCGGCTCGCCTGGTCGCCGCTACCGCCGTCACTCGAGGGGATGGACGAGCTCGTGACCACAGCGAGGGAGGCCGATGCAGCTTCGGCTTGAGCTCCCCAGGCAGGGCGTGCCGGCAAGCGAGCCGGGGCGGTTCCGCCGCGTGGCGAAGCGGACGGCGATCGTTCGCATCTCACTCGCACTCGCACTCGCAGCCGCGCTCACCCTGACCTTCCTCGTCGCACGCGAGCAGGACGTGCGTCAGGCTCCGCTCGTTCCGTCGGGCACCACGGGCATGCTCGTCCTCGACCTCTCGGCGAGCGTGTACGAGGGCGGACTCGACGCGACGGTCGCGAAGCTGTCGCAGACCGACGAGAGGACGGGCCTCGTCGTCTTCTCGGACTCCGCCTACGAGCTCTTGCCGCCCGGCTCGCCGTCGCGCGAGCTCGCCTCGCTGCTGCGCTTCTTCAGATCGCGTCCCGACGGCACGCTCCCGCGCAACCCGTGGGAGGACTTCCGTGGGGGTACGCGCATCTCGGAGGGAATGCGCTTCGCGCGGGACTCGCTCCTGCGCGAAAACGTGACGAACGGCTCGATCGTCCTCGTCAGCGACCTCGAGATCCTCCCCGACGAGATCGCGAGGCTGAGCGAGGTGCTTGCGCTCATCCGGAGGGACGGGTTCGAGCTCCGCATCGTCCCGCTCTTTCCGAGCGCCGAGAAGCGCGCGCTGGTCGAGCAGCTCGTGGGCTCGGACGCGTTCCTGAGCGAGCCCGAGCAGGAAGGGGTGCGGGCGCCCGAAGAGCGGAGAATCACGTCGGCTGCCCCGTGGCTCTTCGTGCTGGCTGCTGCATTGGTCGTCATGCTCCTGGCTACGAACGAGCGTGTGCTTTCACGACTGGAGTTCGGACGATGATCCGGCGGGCGTGGGGCAGGATGGAACGGGCCGGGCGCTGGGCGCTCTGGGGTCTCACCGCGCTTGCCGTCCCCGTCGCAATCGCGCTGGCCGTCGTCGCGGCCGATGTGCTCCGGACGCCGACCGAGCTGAAGAGCGACGACACGCGCTTCCAGACCGCTCCCATGCGGCAGGGCGGTCTCTGGCGCCTCGGCTTCCTCCCGGGCGACGCGAGCGAGAAGCTCCTCGGGCTCGAGGACGACGTCGCGTATCGCAAGCTCGTCGGGCTCTACCTGAAAGTGGAGCCCGGGAAGGTGGACTACCAGGGCTTTCCGTTGCTCGAGTCGTTACGCGCCAAGGCGCAGTTCGAGCTGACACGTAGGAGCCGTGAGGATCGCGAGGATCCCGTACGCCAATCGCGCCTCCTCACGCTCTACGGCGTGATGACGCTCGACGGCCGGCCACTCGGCCAGCGAGAGCGCGAGGACATGGTTCAGAAGGCGGTGTCCGCCTTCCGGAACGCGATCGACCTCGATCCCTCGAACGTCGACGCCAAGACGAACCTCGAAGCCGCACTCAGCATCTTCGGGCCCGTCGTGCTGCCGGGCGAGCAGCCCACCGGAGGCGCGGCCCAGGGCAACACGTCGGGGCAGGGCTCGACCGGCTCGGGATACTGATGGAGATCTCGTTCCTGACCCCGTTCGCGGCCCTTCTCGCGCTCGCGGGACTCGTGCCACTGGCCGTCCACCGGGTAAGGGAACGGCGTCTCGCACGAATCCGCGGTTCCCTCGGCCTCGACGCCCCGTCTTGGAGGTCGCGGCTCGGGCTGGTTGCCGCGCTCGTCGCCGTGTGCGGGCTCCTGGGGCTCGCCGCCGCCCAGCCGGTCGTGGCGACGACCCGCTCGCTTCCGGAGCGGACCGACGCGCAGGTCTTCGTCGTCCTCGACACCTCGCGCTCGATGTACGCCTCGGCGAGGCCTGGCGCGCCGACGCGCTTCGAGCGCGCACGCTCCATTGCCGTCGCGCTGCGCAACCGGCTTCCGGAAGTGCCGATGGGGATCGCCTCGATGACCGACGGCGTCTTGCCCCACCTCTTTCCGACGACTGACCGCAGGGTTTTCCGCGCGACGTCCGAGGACTCGATCGACATCGAGCGGCCACCGCCCAGCGCGAGCCAAACCGTCGCGACTACCCTCGAGGGGCTCGAGGACGTGCCGACCAGGAACTACTTCGCGTCTTCCGCGAAGAAGCGCGTGCTCGTGGTGCTGTCCGACGGCGAGTCGCGGCCCATCGAGCACCCCGATACGCTGGAGGAGGCGTTCCGGAAGAAGCCGCATGTCGAGACGATCCTCGTGCGCCTCTGGGACGAGGACGAGAGGATCTACCTGACCGGCGTCCCCGAGGTCGCCTACGAGCCCGATCCGGCGAGTGGGGAGACGCTCGAGCAGATCGCATCGCTGATCGACGCCCGCATCCTCGCCGAGGACGAGGCGGGGTCGCTCGGGGGCATCGTGGCCGATATCGTCGGCGACGGCCCGACGATCGGCCGCCAGCACGAGGGCACTCGCAGGGCGCTCATGCCGTGGATCACCCTCCTCGCGTTCCTGCCTCTCGGCTTCATTCTGCTCCGAAGAAACCTCTGACAGAGGCTTCGCGGCTATCGCTCTGGCGCAGAACCGAGAGCCGAGCGAGCGCGTCGCAGCGCGTCTTCCGTCCCGATGTCGAGCCAGACGTCCGAGAGCGTGAATCCGCGCACGTCCCGACCTTCGCGACACAGGAGGTCGATGTACCTCCCGGGCCACCCGGCCCGCACGAGCCCGGCCCATACGTCGGCGCGCGCGGCTGCGCAACCCCAGATCCACTCGGAGAGCGGCTCCGCCGGCTTCACGTCGATGCGTTCGATCCTGCCGTCGTCGTCGAAGACCACGACATCCGAGCGCCTGAGATCGGAGAGGCTGATCCGAAAGAGACCGAGCGCTACGTCGGAGCCTTCGCGAACGGCAGCGACCAGCGGCCGATAGCCGTCTACCGGCTCCCAGAGGGTGTCGGGAAAGCCGATGAGGACGACGTCGTCCTCGGCGAGGTCGGCCATCCCGGCGAGGAAGGATTCGCTGACCGACGTCGGGCGTTCGAGAACGACCTCCGCGCCGAGCTCCTCCGCATGCGCGATCACGTCCTCCTTCTCAGGTCGTGTCACGACGCGCAGCTTCGTACAGCCACCCGCGCGCATCCTCTCCACGATGTAGTCCATGACCGGCCTGCCGCTGATCGGGATCATCTCCTTCGAGCCGCGGAGCAGCTGTAAGCGCGTCGCATGACCAGCCGCTGGGATGACACCGACGATCGCCACGTTCCCATCATCTCGCAGCAAACCGCTCACGCAGCTCCCGAAGGAGGTCTGACGAGCGGCTAAGGTGTCTCTGGCCACGGGGCGTGGCGCAGCCTGGTTAGCGCGCTGGTCTGGGGGACCAGAGGTCCCGAGTTCAAATCTCGGCGCCCCGATCAAAGACCCGCTGGAAACGGCGGGTTTGTGACGTTTGTGTTGTCCAGTCTTGGCGGCGCTCGCCGGCCGTGCGTCTCTGGATCGCCCAGATGCTGCCCCGACATCATCATCACACGGACGCGGCGGGGCTCGAGTCGCTCCATGGGGCACGCGCTCGTGAGCTCGAACCTGGAGCCGGGTGAGACGTGGCTGCTGGGGTCAGACCTCACGGATCTGACCCCGCTATCGCTCGAAGCCCGGCTGCTCGGTGAGAGAATCGCGCCATGAGCCGGCTTGTTCTGCCGACCGGCACCGTCACCTTCCTCTTCACGGACGTCGAGGGCTCCACCCGACTCCTGCAGGAGCACGGGCCGGGCTACGCCGCGCTGCTCGACGACCACCGCCACGCCCTGAGGGAGGCGTTCACGAAACACGACGGTGTCGAGGTGGACACCCAGGGCGATGCCTTCTTCGTCGCGTTTCCGAGAGCCGCCGGCGCCGTTGCCGCGGCGGCCGAGGCACGACACGCGCTCGCAGGCGGCCCGATTCGGGTACGCATGGGAATCCACACCGGCGAGCCGCTCGTGACGGACGAGGGCTACGTCGGGATCGACGTTCACCGCGCGGCGCGCATCGCCGCGGCTGCGCACGGCGGACAGATCGTCGTCTCCGAGACGACCCGCGGGATCCTCGAGAGCGACATCGCCACTCGCGATCTCGGTGAGCACCGGCTGAAGGACTTGATCGGAGCCGAGCGCCTGTACCAGCTCGGCGATGGCGACTTCCCGCCTCTGCGGACGCTCGACGCCACTAACCTGCCGATCGCCGCGAGCGCGCTCGTCGGGAGAGAGCGCGAGGTCGGCGAGCTCGTCGCGCTCCTCTCGAACGGCACGCGCCTCCTCACCGTCACGGGAACCGGAGGCACCGGGAAGACCCGCCTGGCGCTCCAGGTTGCAGCCGAGCTCGTGGGAACGCTACGCGACGGTGTCTTCTGGGTGCCGCTTGCCGGCCTCTCCGACCCCGAGCTCGTGTCCTCGGAGCTCGGGCAGGCGATCGGAGCGCGAGACGACCTCGCCGGATTCCTCCGCGGGAAGGAGCTCCTGATCCTGCTCGACAACTTCGAGCATCTCCTCGACGCCGCTCCGGCCGTCAGCACAGTCCTCGCGGCCTCGGGCGGTCTCCGCGTGCTCGTCACCAGCCGGTCGCCGCTGCACGTGTCGGGCGAGCAGGAGTACCGGCTCGACCCACTTCCGGCGAGCGACGCGGCCGCCCTCTTCGTCGAGCGGGCCCGTGCAGTCGGGCGAGAGCTGATGCCGGACTCGGCCGTCGAGGCGATCTGTCGCCGTCTCGACGGACTCCCGCTGGCGGTCGAGCTCGCCGCGGCGCGTACGAAGCTGCTTGCTCCCGAGCTGCTCCTCGAGCGCCTCGACTCGACCCTCCCGCTCCTGACGGGCGGCGCGCGCGACGCCCCCGAGCGCCAGCGCACGCTGCGCGCCACGATCGAGTGGAGCTACGACCTCCTCGAAGCGGCGAGCAAGGAGCTCTTCGCACGGCTCTCGGCCTTCGCAGGCAGCTTCCCGCTGACGGCTGCAGAGGAGGTTTGCGGCGCCGACCTCGACGGCCTCGCGGCGCTCGTCGACTCGAGCCTCGTGAAGCCGATCGGCGACGACCGCTTCTTGATGTTGGAGACGATCCGTGAGTACGCGCTCGAGAGGCTCGCAGGCTCGGCAGAGGCCGGGGAGCTCCGGCAACGACACGCGGTCTTCTTCTCCGCGCTCGCCGAGCAGGGGTACGAGCATCGGTTCGACGCCGAGGCGGAGTGGGCCGCGCGGCTCGAGCTCGACCACGACGACCTCCGGGCCGCGCTCGACTGGCGGGCCGAGAGCGATCCGGATCGCGCGCTCGAGCTCGCGGGCGCTCTCGGCTGGTTCTGGCTCACCCACGGCCATCTCGCGGAGGGGCGCCGACGACTGGCCGACGTGCTCACCCGGTCGACGGCTGTCGGCCCCGCTCGGGCCCGGTCACTCACGGCGTCGGGTGCGCTCACAGCGCGGTGCGGTGATCCCGACGAAGGGCGGACGCTCCTCACCGAAGGGATCGGCCTCTGGCGTGCTCTCGGCGATCGGAACGAGCTCGCCTCGACGTTCGACGCGCTCGGCTGGCTCCTCGTCTACGACGCCGGCGACGCCCCCGGCTCCCTCGAGGCGTTCGAGCAGAGCCTCGAGCTCCGCCGCGAGCTGGGCGACCGACCCGGCGAGACTCGGGCGCTCGTCGGCGTCTGCCAGGTGCTCGTCACACTCGGCGACGTCGAGCGGGCTGAGGCTCTCTCACGCGACCTGCTCGAGATGGCGGGCGGCGACCCGCGCACCGAGCACTTCGCCTTCCACTTCCTCGCCGACTGCGCACTGATCGGCGGCGATACAGAGGAGGCCGGGAAGCGCTACCGCGAAAGCCTGCGAGCGGCGCTTCCGCTCGGAGACGTCCTCGAGACGAGCTTCGAGGTGCAGGGAGTGGCGATGTCGGCTGCCGGCGCCGGCGAACCGCAGCGCGCCCTTCGCCTCGCCGCGTCGGTCGAGGCGCTATGGGAGTCGCTCGGCACGTCGTTCTCCGTCGCCTTCTGGGACGCGCTCCTCGCGAAGCACATCGGCGGCGCGCGCGAGGCACTGGGCGCGGACGCCGATGCCGTGTGGGCGGAGGGCCGCGCGATTGCCTTCGAGGACGCAGTCGACCTCGCCCTGGCACCACGAGAGACGTAACCGGCCCTCGGTCAGCTCGCGACCACGCCCTCTCAGCCGTTCAGAACGTGTGTAGGCGGGACATCTGGACGGCAGAATCCGTGCGCGAACCTCGTGGGATCGAACCGTCGCCGGCTCTTCGACGAAGATGCAGGAGGTGCGCCGCCCGACCCTCGTCACACTCGTCGTCGTCTCGGTCTGGACCGTGGGCGGGCTCTGGCTCGACAGCCGCGTGGGGGGGACGGGCCAGCTGATGCTGGGCGTGCTCACGGCCGGTGTCCTGGCGGTACTCCTCGTCCTGCATGCGCCAGCTGTTCGGATTCAGGCGCTCGCGGTCGTCGCGATCGCGACGCTCGGGGAGGTGGTCGGCTCGTTGATCTGGGGTCTGTACGGCTATCGGCTCGAGAACCTCCCCGCGTTCGTGCCGCCTGGTCACGGCTTGGTCTACCTAGCCGGCCTCTCCTTGGCGACGCTGCTCCGGGATCGACCGCGCACGCTTCTCGGCGCCGCCGCACTCGGTGCTGCCGTGTGGGGGATCGCAGGCGTGACCGTACTCGCGGCCTCCGACGTCGCCGGGACGATCGGGTGCGCATTCCTGATCTGCGTCCTCATCTGGACCAAACGCCCGGTCTACGCGGGCGTCTTCGTCGTCGTGGCCGCGCTCGAGCTCTACGGCACCGCGCTCGGCACGTGGACCTGGGAGACGAGCGTTCCCGGAGTCGGCCTCTCGCAGGGCAACCCGCCCAGTGGTGCGGCAAGTGGCTACGTCATCTTCGACGTTCTCGCACTCACTCTCGTTGCGAAGCTCGGCACCGCCGCGGCCTCGGTTCAGACGAGGAGAGCGCGAAGCGCGCCGGCCTCGACAGGCTTGGTTGCGCGAATCAGCTCGCGCGCCTCAGTCGGGGCCGGTCGCTAGAGTCCCGCCGGCGTGATTGGGTTACGCGTGTCTGCGTTCGTCACGGCTGCTGTCTGCGCAGCCGTTGTCTCCTTCCCGGCTGCAGGCGGGCAGGGAGATGCTCGCGCGGGCGCGGACCGAGTCGCGATCTTCTACTACCCGTGGTACTCGACCCCGCTCAGGGACGGCCGCTGGGCGCACTGGTACGTCGAGCACGACGGAGCGCCGGTGCTCTCGACGCCCTACTTCCCGAGCCGCGGCCTCTACTCGTCGTCGAATGCGAAGATCGTCGCCGCGCAGATGCGTGAGATCGCGGCCGCAGGCGTCGGCACGATTGTCGTCTCCTGGTGGGGCTTCGGATCGCCCGAGGCCGACCGGCTGCCGCTGGTCGTCCAGGCCGCGCGGCGTCAGGGCCTCTCGATCGCCATCCACGTCGAGCCCTATGGAGAGCGGACGCCGGCGCAGGCAGCGGAGGACATCTCGCGGCTTCAGAAAGAGGGCTTCACGGACTTCTACGTCTACGACGCCGACCGCGACCCGGCTCCGGCGTGGGCCGAGGCGCTCGCGCCGCTCGAGGGGGTGCGCGTCTTCGGGCACACGACGCTCGTCGGCCGTGCGAACGCCTCCGGCTTCGACGGGCTGTACACGTACGACGTCGTCACGTGGAACGGGTCGCTGTTCCGCCGCCTCTGCACGCAGGCGCACAACGCCGGCCTGCTGTGCGCCCCCTCGGTCGGGCCCGGGTACGACGCTCGCCTTGCGACCCGTCAAGAAGTGGTCCGCCCGCGCCTGCACGGCGTGACCTACGACCGGATGTGGAAGACCGCGATCCGCGCGGACGCGGACGTCGTGACCATCACGAGTTACAACGAGTGGCAGGAAGGGACGCAGATCGAACCTGCCCGGGGACAGGTGGGCCGGCCGGGATACGACGGGGCTTGGGGGAAGCGCGGGCTCGCAGCCCAACGGGCGTACCTGGAAGCCACCGCCGGCTGGGCTACGCGGCTTCGCGCGGCGGCTCGTCAGTAGAGGGCGGTCGCGAGCCGGCGCCGGTAGGCGACGGTCACGGGATCTTCATGCCCGAGGTCGTGGAAGATCTCCACTGCGAGCGCACGCAGGCGCTCCTTGCGCTCGGTCGACGACGACGGGATCTCGTCCAGAAGCCTGTCGAGAGCCCGCTCGGCGTCCCCGGCCTCGAGGGCGGCGAGCACGTCCGGCAGCTCTCCGCTCGCGCGCAGCTCGTCGACGACTCCCGCGACACGAGGCGGCGCGAGGAGCTCGTCCACGAACGCGGCGACCGCGGCAGGCGCACGCGCCCCGACGAACTCCGTGGTGACGCGACCGTCGCGGAAGCCTTTGACAGCCGGGATGCCCTGGATGCGATACGTGGAGGACAGGGTCGGATTCGCATCGACATCCACCTTTACGAGGACGACGGCGCCGTTCCGGCGCTCCACCTCCTGCTCGAGGACGGGAGTCAGTGCGTGACACGGGCCGCACCAGGCGGCCCAGAAGTCGACGATCACGGGCGTCTCCCGCGACCGCTCGATCACGTCCTGCTCGAAGGTGGCCTCCGTGACGTCCACGTCAGTGTCTAACGGTAGTCGGGCGCCGGATCATCCCTTCACGACGCCGATCGGCACGAGACGTGCGACGCGCCGCGCGAGCCCGGCCCGCTCGACGACGCCCACCACGCGGTCGACGTCCTTGTACGCGAACGGCGCCTCCTCGGCCAGGCCCTTGGGGGACGGGCAGCGGACGACGATGCCTCGCGACTCGAGCTCCCGCCGAAGCTCGTTGCCGTGGATCCGCTTGCGCGCCGCCGTCCGCGACATGCGCCGGCCGGCGCCGTGACACGTCGTCCCGAACGAGCGCTCCATCGAGCCCGCCTCGCCGGCGAGCACGAAGCTCGCGGTGCCCATCGAGCCGGGGATGAAGACCGGCTGCCCGACGGCCTGGAAGTCGGAGGGAATCTCGTCCGACCCCGCGGGGAACGCCCGCGTCGCCCCCTTCCGGTGGACGCATACGCGCATGCCTCCGTGGACCTCGACCTTCGCGACGTTGTGCGCGACGTCGTACACCTGCCGCGTCCGCTCCGCGACGTCCTGCCCGAGCACCGTCTCCACGGCGCGCCGGACGCCGTCGGCGATCGCCTGGCGATTGGCCCACGCGAAGTTGGCGGCGGCCGCCATCGCGGCGAGGTACTGGCGCCCCTCCGGCGAAGACGCCGGAGCGCAGGCGAGCTGGCGATCGGGGAGGTGGATCCGGTAGCTCGCGAGCCGGGAGTCCATCAGCCGGACGTAGTCGGTGCAGACCTGATGGCCGAGGCCGCGCGAGCCGGAGTGGATGAGGATTGTGACCTGTCCCGTCTCGAGGCCGTACACCTCGGCCGTCGCCGGATCGAGCACGTCGTCGACGACCTGGAGCTCGACGAAGTGGTTCCCCGACCCCATCGTCCCGAGCTGGTCGCGACCGCGAAGGTGCGCACGCTCGGAGACGGCGGACGGGTCGGCGCCTTCGAGGCGGCCCTGCGACTCCGTGCGCTCGACGTCGTCCCCTCGCACGGCGGGGAGCGCGCGCGGGCCGTCACGGAGCACGTCGTCGAGCGAGGCATCGCGCATGTGCAACGCACCGCGCTTGCCGACGCCTGCGGGCACACTGCGTGAGATCTCGTGGACGAGCGCCTCGCGGCGGTCTCCGAGCTCCGGCTCGGTGAGCGGCAGCGCGAGCAGCCGGACGCCGCAGTTGATGTCGTAGCCGACGCCGCCAGGCGAGACGACGCCGTCCGGGAGCTCGGTGGCGGCGACGCCGCCTACCGGGAACCCGTATCCCTGGTGGATGTCGGGCATCGCGATCGCCGCGCCGACCACACCCGGCAGCGTGGCGACGTTCTGGAGCTGCTCGAGCGAGAGATCGCCTGCAATCTCGCCGAGAATCCCCTCGTCGGCGAAGATCCTCGCCGGCACGCGCATGTCCTGTCGTGCGGAAGCGGGGATCTCCCACGTCGTCTCGTCGATCCGCTCGAGTCGCGGGAGGTCAGACATCGAGCACGACCCTTCCACGCCAGATCCCGTCCTCCGGCCCGAAGCGAAGACGGTGCAACGTGACGGCTTTGACGAGCGGTCGCGGCTCTCCGCGGCGCCCGCGCACGAGGCCGGCCACCCGGGACCCGGTGACGGACACGTCCGCGCTCTCGGGCACGAGGCGCTCCGCGTCCGCAAGATAGACGAGCTCGTCGAGCCAGGCGGCGAGCAAGGCCGGTAGGTCCGGTGCGGTGAGGTCGATCCGACGCTCGACGACGTCGCCCTCACCCGGTCCCGCCAGCTCGGCGAACGCGCGGAGCGCCTCCTCCAGCACGCCCTCCGGCGAATCCGCCTCGAGCTCGACCTCGAGCTCGGCCGTATGCTCGACGAAACGGTACATCGCATCGACTGTACCGCCCAACCCCTCGAGCCGGACCCGTAGAAGGCCGCATCTGACCTCCGCGGATCCCCGCTTGCGTCGCTCGCGTGCCGACGTGGACACTGGACCCCGAGACATCGCATCGACACGGAGCTGCCCATGGCACACGAGATCGTCATTCTCGGTGGAGGAACGGGGGGGACGATGATGGCCAACCGGCTGCGTCGCCGGTACGACCCCGGTGAGGCCACGATCACCGTCGTCGACAAGGACGACCGCCACGTCTACCAGCCGGGTCTCCTGTTCGTCCCCTTCCGGCTTGCGGACGTCGGCGAGATCGTCAGGCCCCGGCATCGGCAGCTCCACGGCGGTGTCGAGTTCCGCCAGGCGGACGTCGATCGCGTCGTGCTCGACGAGGATCGAGTGCACCTGGCCGACGGGACCGTGCTCCCCTACGACGTCCTGATCGTCGCGACCGGCGTCACCCTGCAGCCCGAGGAGACCGAGGGCCTGACGGGCCCCGGTTGGCGGGAGCGGATGTTCACGTTCTACGACGTCCCTGGCGCCGAGCAGCTCGCACGCGCTCTCGACGGCTTCAACGGCGGACGCCTGGTCGTGAACCTCGTCGACATGCCGATCAAGTGCCCGGTCGCTCCCCTCGAGTTCGCGTTCCTCGCCGACTCGTACTTCACGGAGCGCGGGATCCGCGACCGCGTGGAGCTCTCCTACGTGACACCGCTCGACGGGGCGTTCACGAAGCCCGTTGCGTCGGACCGGCTTGGCGGTCTGCTCGCCGAGAAGGGGATCGATCTCGTGACGGAGTTCGCCGTCGGTGCAGCCGACGGCGAAGGCGGCCGCCTCGTGAGCTGGGACGAGCGCGTGGTCCCGTTCGACCTGCTCGTGACGGTGCCCCTCCACGGAGGCGCCCCCTACGTCGAGCGCTCGGAGGGCCTCGGAGACGAGCTCGGCTTCGTCCCGACGGATCCGAGCACGCTGCAGTCGCAGGCGCGTCCGAACGTCTTCGCGCTCGGCGACGCGACGAACGTCCCGATCTCGAAGGCGGGCTCGGTGACCCACTTCGAAGGCGAGGCCTTGACGGAGAACGTCGTGCGGTTCCTGGCCGGGCAGGAGCTCTCGGCCTCGTACGACGGGCACGCGAACTGCTTCATCGAGACGGGCTTCGGCAAGGCCCTGCTCATCGACTTCAACTACGAGACGGAACCGCTTCCGGGCCGCTTCCCGACGGGAATCGGGCCGCTCCCTCTCCTCAAGGAATCCCGACTCAACCATCTCGGGAAGCTCATGTTCCAGTGGCTGTACTGGCACGCGCTCCTTCCCGGCCGCGACATCCCGGGCATCTCGCCGGCGATGTCGACGAGCGGGAAGGAGCGCCAGCCGGAGCCCGTCTGAAAGGAGGCGAACGCCAGATGGCAACGATCGAGATCGCAGGAGTGGCGGTGGAGCGCGACCCCGAGGGCTTCCTCGTCCATACCGGGCAGTGGACGCCCGAGATCGCGGCCGAGATCGCGGGCGAGAGCGGCATCTCGGAGCTGACCCCGCGCCATTGGCGCGCGGTCGAGTTCATGCGTGAGCGCTACCTCACAACCGGCACCGCACCCTCGATCCGCTCGCTCGGCAAGGAGTCCGGAGTACCCATCAAGGAGCTGTACCAGCTGTTCCCCAAGGGGCCGGCGAAGCTCGCCGCGAAGATCGGTGGAATTCCCAAGCCCCGGGGCTGCATCTAGGAGGAGACGATGACGCAGTTGCTAGACGAGATCGAGCACGAGCACGAAGCGACGCCCGAGCCGCTGCAGAAGGTGTGCATCGTCGTGTCGAAGGGCTCGCTCGAAGGGATCTATCCCGCCCTGATCATGGCCAACGGAGCCCGCATGGAGGGCATCGACGCCGATCTCTTCTTCACCTTCTTCGGTCTCGACGCGATCCGCAAGGACCGGCAGGGGAAGATCAGGGTCGCCACGGTCGGGAACCCCGGGATGCACCTGCCGACGATCGTCGGCGTCATCCCCGGCATGTCCTGGCTCGCGACGAAGATGATGGGCGGCCAGATGGAGAAGCTCGACATCCCGCCGATCGGCGAGTTCATCGAGCTGATCCACGACTCGGGCGGCGGGATCTACGCCTGCCAAGCGACGGTCGAGATGTTCGAGCTGGCCGAGGACGACTTCGTCCCGCAGCTCGACGGGATCCTCACGGTCGGCGAGTTCTACGAGCTGAGCGCCGGAGCGCAGATCATCTTCACGTAGCGTAAGCCGGGAATTCGCTCACGCGGATCCCGCTCGCGCGGAAATCTGAAGGCGGCTGTTTCGCAGCCGCTGCGCTCGCGTTCAAATCAATCTTGGGCGACCACGACGTCGGCACCACAGCCGGCAACGAGGGCTGCGGTGACGTCGTCGTGCGCGACTCCCGCGAGCGAGCGATGGGCGAGGTCTACCTCGATCTCCCGCCACGCCTCGAGACCGAGGGAGCGGGCGCCCTCGTCCGAGCCGAAGCGCAGCAGCTCCTCCGTCGTGAAGACCCCGCGCCGACCGGTCTGCCTCCGTGCGATGCCCTCGAGCTCGCGAAGCTCCTCCAGCGGGTCGATGCGCACGTTCGAGTCGGAGCCGATACAGAGCGGGATCGATCGCGTGCGGATCCGCTCGGCCGGGAGGAAGCCGTCGCCGAGATCGGCCTCCGTCGTGGGGCATGCGCACACCGTCCCCCCCGAGGACGCGAGCAAGTCGAGCTCCGAGGCGTCGGCGTGGGTCGCATGGACGACCGTCGTCCGCTCGCTGAGGCATCCCGTGCGCGCGAGGAGCTCGATCGGCCGGCAGCCGTGCTCCGCGAGGCACTCCTCGATCTCACGAGGCTGCTCGTCCGCATGGACGTGCAGTGGTAGAGCCTCGGCATCGGCGTAGCGCCCGATCTCCTCGAGCCACTCGAGGGGGCACGCGCGGATGGAGTGGGGGGCGACCCCGACTCGAAGACCGGCGCTTCGTAGCTCCTCCACCTCGTTCAGGTAGGCCGCAACCGACTCCTGGCGGAAGCGAGGAAGCCCGCCGCGCGCGTAGGCAACGTGAAGGAGCGCGAGCTCGATGCCGGCCGCGGCAGCCGCCTCGACAGCCGCCGACGCCTCGGTGAGGCCCAGGTAGTGGAACTCGCCCACCGCCGTGTACCCGGCGGCGCGCATCTCGCGGTACGTGTGCTCGTACGCGACGCGAACGAGCTCGGGAGTCTGTCGCTCCGCCTCGGCGAGCATCGTCTCGCGCCAGGCCCAGAAGTCGCTGGCTGCACCGGTCCCGCGGAGCGCCCGCTGGAACGTGTGCGTGTGGGCGTTCACGAACCCGGGGAGTCTGAGCGTGTCCGCCACGAGGCGCGACGCTACCAGGGCGTACGACTGCGGTCCTGACCCCGCGGGTCTCGGCCGGGGTCAGACCCCACGGGTCTGACCCCGCGAACTCGTAGGGTTTCGCCCGTGACGTGGACCGAAGTGCGACGGAGGATCCCGAACGCGCTCACGATTGCTCGCTTCGCCGCGATCCCGGTCTTCGCGTGGCTCTATGTCCGGGCCGGCGACGGGCCGGCGTGGGGGGCGGGGATCTTCTTCGCGGCTGCGGCCTTCACGGACCAGCTCGACGGCTACCTCGCGCGCCGCTGGCGCGTGGAGTCGAGCTTCGGGAAGGTCGCGGACCCGCTCGCCGACCGCCTCATGATCGGAACGGCTGTCGTCCTGCTATGGCTGACGGGGCGCATCCCACTCGTTGCCGCGCTCGTCATCCTTGCCCGCGACCTGGTGCTCATCCTCGGCTACAAGCTGGTTGCACCGAGCGGCTACCAGCTCGAGGTCACCTTCCTCGGGAAGCTCGCAACTTGGATCCTGTACGCGGCGCTCGGATTCGTGCTGATCACGGAGGAGGACACCGGGTGGCCGCTCGTGCTGCTCTGGATCGGCATCGGGCTCGCGATCGCGGCAGCCGCGCAGTACGTCCTGCGAGCGAGAAGCGTCCTGGGCCGCAGCTGACCCCTCGAGGGGGAGGGAGACGTGCTCCGGGCACGAAAGAGATAATGAAGTCTCAACCTGAGGTTGACCCCTTGGCTCGGCTGCTGCTTTACTCAGGTGACCCTCGAGGAAAGGCCACCGGTGGAACCACTTCCCGATCTCTCGACACTGACCGACGACGACCTTCGCGTGATGATCCGCGAGCTCGAGAAGGAGGAGGACGAGATCTCCTTCCGGCGCCGCGTGCTCCACGGTCGCATCGACATCCTCCGCGCGGAGCTCGTCGCGCGACTACGCGAGCAGGTGAGCGCGGGGGAGGCGCAGCTCGCCGACGTCGAGCGCCTGAGCGAGATCCTCGCTGCGAAGGCCGTACCGACGGACGACGCGTGAGCCATACGTACTGCCCGGAGTGCGGCTTCCAGAACCCGGAGGCCTCGAACTACTGCTCGCGCTGCGGTGCGCTCCTCGCGACGGAGACCGGCTCCGAGACGACGATGAGCTTCGACGTCGAAGGCGAGAACGAGGAGGTCGATCTCCTCGCCGCGCTCGGGATCAAGGGCCCCGCGCTCGTCGTCCGCTCCGGCGGAGGCATGGCCGGGCAGTCCTTTCAACCGGACGAGGGACGGACGCTCATCGGTCGCTCACCGGAGTGCGACGTCTTCCTCGACGACGTGACCGTATCGCGGCGGCATGCCGAGCTCCTGCGCGAAGGAGAGACATTTACGATCCGCGATCTCGGCAGCCTGAACGGCACCTACGTGAACCGGAAGCGCATCGAGTCCGTCGTGCTCGAGGACGACGACGAGGTGCAGATCGGCAAGTACCGACTGACCTTTCTCCAACGATGACCACCGTCGCGCCAAGACGCGAGAAGGGCGGCATGGAGCCGAGGCTTCGCACGATCGGCTCCGTATGCGAGGAACTGCGCGAGCAGTTTCCGGACATCTCCGTCTCGAAGATCCGCTACCTCGAGGACCAGGGCCTGATCGCTCCGCGACGGACGCGCGGCGGCTACCGACTCTTCGCTCCGGACGACATCGAGCGGCTGACGACGATCCTGCGCCTCCAGCGCGACGAGTTCCTGCCCCTGCGTGTGATCCGCGAGGAGCTCGCCGGGCCAGGCGCGTCCGCGGAGCGCACGAGACGGCGCAGTGTGGGAGTCACCGCTCGCGAGGACGAGATCGACGACACGGAGCTCTGCGATCGAGCGTCGGTCTCGCCGGACTTCGTCAGGCAGCTCGAGGAGTTCGGGCTCGTCGTCTCGCGCATCGAGGGTGGCGAGAGGGTGTACGGGGAGAGTGAAGCCGACATCGCAGCCGCGTGTGCGCGGCTTTCGCGGTTCGGGATCGACGCCCGGCACCTGCGGACGTTCCTGACCGCTGCAGGGAGGCAGGCTACGCTCGTGGAGCAGCTCGTCGCCCCCGGCCTGCGGTCGCGGAACCCCGAGCGACGCAAGGGTGCGCTCGACGATCTCGAGCTGCTCTCGCGCATCGCGCAGGAGCTCTCGCACCTGCTCTTCATCCGCGACCTCCGGTCGACCGCGGAGCGAACGTCATGACGCTCGATCTCCGCGACCGCATTCGCGACGTTCCCGACTTCCCGACCGAAGGGGTCGTCTTCAAGGACCTCATGCCGCTGATCGCGGATCCGGAGTACTTTGCCGAGACGATCCGGCGTCTCTCGGAGTGGGCCCGGCCCCGCGCGCCCGCGCTCATCCTCGGCGCAGAAGCCCGCGGGTTCATCTTCGGGGCGGCGCTTGCGTACGCGCTCGGGGCGGGCTTCGTCGCCGCGCGGAAGCCGGGCAAGCTGCCGCGCGAGACGGTCGAGGCGTTCTACGCGCTCGAGTACGGATCCGACAGCCTCCAGGTGCATCGGGACGCCGTGCCTGCAGGATCGCGCGTCATCGTGCTCGACGACGTCCTCGCGACTGGTGGGACGGCCAAGGCGAAGGTGGAGCTCGTCGAGGGGCTCGGCGGCGTCGTCGTCGGCATCGTGTTCGTTCTCGAGCTCACGTTCCTGCACGGACGCGACCGCCTCGAGGGCTACGACGTGCACTCCCTCATCACGTACTGAGGCGTCCCACTAGAGGCGAGTGAGCGAGAAGTGCCGCCGCCGCGAAGCGGCCCGCTTCAGGGAAGGCACGGAGCGCCTTGTCCGCGGAGCGGACGCCTTCAGGGAACGCGCGCAGCGCCTTGTCCGCGAAGCGGACCAGTGGAGGGGGTCGGGGGGAAGGCGCAAAGCGCCTTGTCCGCGAAGCGGACCAGTGGAGGGGGTC
>Ga0209640_10000351_pt1 | contig 35268 bp, 36 predicted proteins | sample RifCSP10_1_FD_184018 | JGI IMG/M metagenome (GOLD analysis project Ga0209640, IMG submission 184018) | Soil microbial communities from Rifle, Colorado - Rifle CSP2_sed 10_1 (SPAdes) (version 2) | ecosystem: Environmental > Terrestrial > Deep subsurface > Rock core/Sediment | place: Rifle... | reverse complement strand
GCCGGAGGGAGAAGAACAGTGTGGGGGACAGGATTAATCCTGTCCCCCACGCAGTTTCCTGTACGGGCCCGGAGAGCCTGGTGCCGCGAGCGGCGTCAGCCCGCGGCGGAGGCCGGCTCTGCCGGCCGGGAGCCGAGGCCGGCGCGGGGCGGGCATGAGCTGGAGAGACGTCATGTGCGGTGAGCCGCGCGAGGGGGACGTCGGGCGCACGTTGACCCTGGCCGGCTGGGCGGCCCGGCGTCGTGATCACGGCGGCCTCGTCTTCGTCGATCTCCGGGATCGCAGCGGGCTCATGCAGCTCGTCGTCAACCCCGAGCGCTCCCCAGCCGCGGCCGAGCTAGCCAAGGACATCCGGAACGAGTTCGTCCTGCAGGCGCGAGGGGAGGTCGTCGCACGCTCGCCCGAGACCGTCAACCCGAAGATGCCGACGGGCGAGGTCGAGCTCCAGGTCGACGAGCTCACCATCGTCTCCCGCTCGACGCCTCTCCCGTTCCAGCTCGACGAGGAAGGAGTCGACGAGACCCTTCGTCTTCGCTATCGGTGGCTGGATCTGCGCACGGAGCGCATGCAGCGCAACCTCCGCCTGTCTGGAACGGCAGTCGCCGGAATCCGCAGACGTATGGAGGAGCTCGGTTTCATCGATCTCTGGACGCCCAGCATGACGAGGGCGACACCTGAGGGGGCGCGCGACTTCCTCGTTCCAGTGCGGCTCCAGCCCGGCACGTTTTTCGCTCTACCGCAGTCGCCGCAACTCTTCAAGCAACTGTTCATGATCGCCGGGTTCGATCGCTACTACCAGATCGCGACGTGCTTCCGAGACGAGGATCTGCGGGCCGACCGTCAGTTCGAGTTCCGCCAGCTCGACGTCGAGATGGCCTTCGCGGAGCGGGAGGACGTCCTCGCGGTGCTCGAAGAGGCCGTTCGTGCTGCGTTCGAAGCGCTCGAACGCGAGGCTCCGGTCGCCCCGTTTCCGCGGCTCACGTGGAGCGACGTGATGGCCCGCTACGGCTCGGACAAGCCCGACGTTCGCTTCGGGCTGGAGATCCAAGACGCGACGGAGGTGACGCGTGGGTCGGAGTTCGGTGTGTTCGCGAACGCTCCGTGCGTTCGTTTCTTCGTCGCGCCGAAGGCGTTATCGCGCGCGGAGCTTGCTCGGTTAGAGGAGCTCGTCAAGGAGTGGGGAGCGAAGGGTCTTGCCTATATCGTCGTCGATGAGTCCGGTGAGATGCGTTCGCCGATCGTCAAGTTCCTCTCCGAGCCGGAACTCGAGGCGTTTCGCGCGGAGTCGGGTTCGACCGTGCTGTTCGCGGCGGATGAGTCGCGTGCTGCTGCACGCGTGCTCGGCCTGCTGCGCTCACACCTGGGGCGCGAGCTCGAGCTCGTGGACGAGAGCCGGGACGAGTTCCTCTGGGTCGTCGACTTCCCGTTGTTCGAGCCGGACGAGGAGACGGGGGGGTGGACCTTCAGCCATCACCCCTTTACGGGAATCGCACCCGGGCACGAGGAGTTGCTCGAGAGCGACCCGGGTGCTGCGCTCAGCCAGGCGTATGACCTCGTGTGGAACGGCTGGGAGCTCGGTTCGGGATCGATCAGGATCCACCGCCAGGATGTTCAGCAACGTGTCTTTCGCGCGCTCGGCCTGACCGAGGGGGAGGCGAAGGAGAAGTTCGGGTTCCTGCTCGACGCGCTGCAGATGGGCGCGCCACCCCACGGCGGCTTTGCGATGGGGCTCGACCGGTTCATCGCGCTGCTGGCCGCCGAGCCCAACATCCGCGAGGTGATTGCGTTCCCGAAAGTCTCGAGTGGCGCCGACCCGCTGACGGGAGCGCCGTCGCGTGTCCCCCGAGAGCAGCTCGAAGAGCTCGGGATCCGCCTCCTCGAGGAACCCTCGTAGCCCACACAGCGCTGTGGAGAGATAGACACGGACTCGACGCGAAGGCGTGACCCGTGTGCAAACAGGAGCTCGATATCCTCACCACAGGGGTCTTGGGGATCCCCTGGGGGTGGTTGGTGAGATGGCGGCCGACCGCGGCTTCCGTCACAGCTCGCCAGTCCGCGCTCGCGCTTCACGGCTTTCCGGAAGTTCCATTCGTGCTTGCCCCTGCGCACCGGCAGCCCCGTCGGCGACACTTCGGGCGTGGCTGATCCCCTTCCCCAACGACTCGTGCTTCTCGCGGCGGTCGCGCTCCTGGCTGCGGTCTCGGCGCTCGCCGTCATCGAGCAGCGCGCGAGCGACCAGGGCTCGGCTCCACTGACGAGCGCGCCGGCACCAGCCGGCTGGAACGCCGCCTTCGCCGGGTCGCGCGGGCCGACTGGCGATGCTCAGCGCACGACGTGCGGGCAGGTGCTCGCTCCGGAGTCCCTCGGCGTCACCCACCCGGTCCTTCCTTGTGGAGCCAAGGTCGTGCTTCGGAACGGCAACGCCCAGGTGCTGACCGAGGTGATCGACAACCGGCTCGTCGAGCCGGGGAGGCAGCTCGAAGTGACCGAGGCTCTCGCAGCAATGCTCGGGCTCGACGGTACGGTCGAGATCGAATGGCGTTTCGCAACCGAGTCCTGAGGTTATGATGAGTTCGCTCGACCCTGTGCGTGGCCACGGCTCAAACGTGAACCAACAGACACGTGAAGGGAGCCCGCGTCGGAGCTAGGCGTTGCCGACGCTCCGCACGGCACCCACCTGGCTGAGCCAGGTTCTCAGGTGGCCGGGGCTTCATCGGCAGGGTGGAGCACGCCCCCGGGGCGCGGTGTATGGCTAGCCTGGCCTCGTGTCCACTGTCCAGGTTCTCGGTGACGCGACGCGCGGAGGCGAGTGGGCCTCCGTTCGGCTCGAGGTGGCCGGGGACAGGATCGTCGATGCGGACGCCGGTGGCCTCGACCGCTTGCTCCCCGGCCTGACGCTTCTCGAGGCCGCTGGGATCGGGGGTGAGCCGCTCGCGCTCGAGGCACTCGCGTCGGCGCTCGGCCAGGTCTTCGTCGCAAAGCCTGAGCCTGGCCGTGTCGTGGTTGCGATGAGCGGCGGCGTGGACAGCGCGGTCGCACTGCTGCGCGCTGGGCCGAACGCCGTCGGCGTGACCCTGCGGCTCTGGCAGGACCCGTCCGGGCCGTCAGCCGAACGAGCTTGCTGCTCGCCCGCGGCCGTTGCCGCCGCCCGCAGCACGTGCCATGCCCTCGGGCTCCCGCATGTGACGCTCGACCTTCGCGACGAGTTTCGGCAGGCCGTCGTCGAGCCCTTCGCGGACGGCTATGCCGCTGGCGAGACGCCGAACCCGTGCATTCGGTGCAACGGTGCGTTTCGCTTCGACGCGTTGCTCGCATTCGCCTCGCGCGTCGGAGCGGAAAGTCTGTGGACGGGACACTATGCCCGTGTCGTCGAGCGTGACGGCACGTTCCTCGTCGCCAGGGCGGTCGACGTCCGCAAGGACCAGTCCTACATGCTCGCGACGCTCGACCCGACCCTCCTCCGCCGCATCAGGTTCCCGCTCGGAGAGCAGTCCAAGGAGGAGACGCGGGCGGAAGCGGCACGAGCCGGGTTGGCGGCGGCGACACGTTCCGAGAGCCAGGAAGCCTGCTTCCTTGCCGGCGGCGACTACCGCGACTTCCTCGTGCGCCACGGTGTCCTGCCCGCCGACGGGCCAATCGTCGACGAACGCGGCCAGGTCGTCGGTCGTCATGACGGGTACTGGAGGTTCACGCCCGGCCAGCGCCGCGGCCTCGGGGTGGCGGCCACCCGACCGCTGTACGTCATACGGACGGATCCCGCCGCGAATGCCGTCGTGGTCGGCGACCGAGATGCTCTCGCCGTGACCAAGGTCGAAGCACACGGCCGCCTCTACCTTCCGGTCACTCGCGCCGATGCCAAGCTGCGCTACGGATCGGGGCCCGTCCGCGCGTCCGTCGTGGCCGCGAACGGCGGCTTCTCGCTCGAGCTCGACGAGCCCGCGTATGCCGTGGCGGTGGGTCAGGTGGCCGTCGCGTACGAGGACGACGCGGTCGTCGGCGCCGGGGTGATCACGCGCGTTGCCTGAGTGGAGCAGCGAGAGCTCGTTGTGAGGAGGAGCGCCGAGGCCGCGAAGTGGCCGCGTTTCAGGGATCTTCGGGAGATCGGGATCCGCGCTTGCGGGTTCCGATCGCGCGCGAGCCACTAGGATCCGGCCGATGAGCTTCCTGGCCTCGACCTCCGGCGATGTCCTCAACTACGCGCTCGCCGTGTTCTTCGTTGCGGGCGGGCTCGCGCTCGCATACATGCTCCTGCGCCTTGGCGGCACGTTCGCACGGCTTTCCTCGTTCATCAGGGGCTCGGAGCGCGACCTTCTGCCCGTGATCGTGAAGGCGGGCGGCACCGTCGACCGCGTCAATGACCAGCTCGACAAGCTCGACGTCGTGACCGACAGCGCCGTGTCGATGGCGGACAGCGCCGATACCGCCGTTCGCGCGGTGTCGACCGTGATCACGACGCCCGTGAAGAAGGTCACGGGCCTCGCCGCCGGTATCTCGCACGGTGTCGCGGCGTTCCGCGCACGACGCGACATTGGTGAGGCCGTCCACGTCGCCAAGGAAGCTGCGGCTCGACGCGAGAGCGAGCTCGACGAGGAGCTGCGGACGGCGGGTCGGACTCCTCCCGAAGACGTTCCGCCTGCCGCGTAGCGTCGCCGGGCGGTCGTCTGCCCGCTCGTAGAATCCCACGGATGCGTACGACTGCAGAGCTGCGCGAGGGCTTCCTCGCATTCTTCGAGGAGAAGGGCCACCTCAGGTGCCCGTCGGCGTCCCTCATTCCCCGCGCAGATGACCACTCGACGCTGCTCACGAGTGCGGGGATGCAGCCCCAGATGCCCTACTTCCTCGGCCGCGAGCCGCCGCCCGCACCGCTGACGACCACAGCGCAGAAGGTCTTCCGCACACCCGACATCGACGAGGTCGGTCTCGACACGTACCACCTCACGTTCTTCGAGATGCTCGGCAACTTCTCGTTCGGCCAGTACTTCAAGGAAGGTGCGATCGACCTCGCGACGGAGTTCGTGCGCACGCGGCTGGGGCTCGAGTGGGATCGCGTGTGGGTCAGCGTGCATGCAGGAGACCCGCAGCTGAAGCTCGGCCCCGACGAGGTCACGATCGAGCTCTGGAAACGCGTCGGCATGCCCGCCGAGCGAATCGTGCCGCTGCCGACATCGGAGAACTTCTGGTCTGTCGGCGGCCCCGGCCCGTGCGGCCCCGACTCGGAGCTCTACTACGACTGGGGCGCGGAGCACGGCTGCGGAGAGCCCGACTGCGCGCCCGGCTGCACCCGCTGCGAGCGCTTCCTCGAGTTCTGGAATCTCGTCTTCATGGAGTTCGAGTTGCACTCCGACGGGACGTTGACCCCGCTGCCGACGCAGAACATCGATACCGGCCTCGGGATCGAGCGGACCGCGCGGATTCTCCAGAACGTCCCGTCCGTCTACGAGACCGACGGCTTCCAGCACATCATGGAGTGGGTCGCGGCCGAGTCCGGCGTCGCGTACGGCGACACCGCCGCGGCGACGAAAGCGCACCGCATCCTTGCTGACCACGGGCGGGGAATGACGTTCCTCGTCTCGGACGGCGTGACTCCGTCGAACGAGGGCCGCGGCTACATCTTGCGGCGGATCGTACGGAGGGCCGTGCAGCAGGCGCATCGGATCGGGCTCCACGACGTCTGTCGCCTGCCGGCGGTCGTGGTCGACCAGATGGGCGACGCGTACCCCGAGCTCCACGAGCACGCCGCGGAGATCGAGCGCATCGTTCGCCTGGAGGAGGAGCGCTTCCTCGAGACGCTCGAGCGGGGGCTGCGGCTGTTCGAGGAGCTGGCCGGTGACGACTCGATCTCCGGGGAGCAGGCGTTCACGCTCGCGGCGACCTACGGCTTCCCGCTCGAGCTGACCGTCGAGCTCGCCGAGGAGCGTGGCCAGGCAGTCGACGTCGACGCCTATCGGACGGAGATGGAACGCCATCGCGAGATCTCGCGCGCGGGAGGGGCGACGGAGCTCCAGCGCGCGGCCGACTTCGCCCGGGGAGCGGACTTCGAGACCGAGTTCGTCGGATACCGGAAGACGGACGTCCTGACGCAGATCGGCGCGCTCGAGGAGCTCGAGGACGGCGTCTTCCTCGTGAAGCTGCGGGAGTCTCCGTTTTATCCGGCCGGCGGCGGGCAGGTGACCGACCAGGGCTACATCGAGCTCGACGACGGCTCGGGCCGGCGCGCCGAGCTCGTGGAGGCCTACCGCTTCGCGGACGACCAGGCGCTCCTGCTCCGCGGGTCCGGCTTTGCGGCGGGCGACCGTGTCCGCGCGGTCGTGCCGTGGAGTGTGCGGTTTCCGACGATGGCGAACCACACCGGGACGCATCTCCTGCACCAGTCACTCCGTGACGTCCTGGGTGACCACGTTCGGCAGGCGGGCTCGGCCGTTCGCCCGGACAAGCTTCGCTTCGACTTCACGCACGAGCATGCGCTCACGGCCGAGGAGAGGGAAGCGGTCGAGCGGGGCGTCAACGAGCGGATCTTCGAGAACCGCCCTGTGCACGTCTTCGAGACGCCGATCGAGGAGGCCCGCCGACTGGGGGCGATGATGCTCTTCGGCGAGAAGTACGGGGAGATCGTTCGGGTCGTCGAGGTGCCCGGGTACTCCGCGGAGCTCTGCGGGGGGACGCACGTGACCTCGACCGCGGAGATCGGCCCTTTCGTCATCCTCTCCGAAGGCTCCGTCGGCGCGGGGGTCAGGCGCATCGAGGCGGTGACGTCGGGGGCGGCCTGGGCAGTTCTGGACGAGCGCTCACGCGAGCTCGCCGGGCTTCGCGCGGAGGTCGAGACACTCCGCAAGGACGTTCGCGTCAAGGCGCCGGCCGCGTCCACCCGAGCTCCGGCCCCCGAGCCAGAAGTTCGGGCCGAGGGCGGCGTGAACGTGATCATCCAACCCCTCGAGGGTCTCGATGCCGACGAGTTGCTCGAGCTGTCCGACCGCTACAAGCAGAAGCATGCGCCCGCGGCGATCGTTCTCGGCTCGCAGGAGGACGAGAAGGTGCACCTCGTCGCGAACTTCGACGCCTCGGTCGCAGAGCGCGTGAGCGCTTCCGACGTCGTTCGTCAGGCTGCGGCGATCGTCGGGGGCGGTGGCGGCGGCCGGCCGACCATGGCCCGGGCGGGAGGCAAGGATCCCGAGAAGCTGCCGGAGGCCCTGGCCGAGGCCGAGCGGCTCATTCTCTCCGCGCTGTGAGGGTTCTCGCGCTCGACTATGGCGCCGCGAGAACGGGCGTCGCCGTCTCGGACGCGACGGGGACGATCGCCCGTCCACTCGGCGTCGTCGAGCGAGCCCGGACTCCGGACGGCCTGGCGAGGCTCGTCGAGATCGTGCGGGAGCACCAGGCGGAGCGGGTCGTCGTCGGGCTGCCACTGACGCTGCGAGGGGAGCACGGGGATCAGGCGAAGGAGACGGACGAGTTCGTCCGCGCGCTACGCGAGGTTCTCGACGTGCCTGTCGAGACGTACGACGAGCGATTCACGACGGCCCTCGCAGCCAGAGATCCGGGTGAGGCCCCCGAGGATGCTCGTGCCGCGGCGCACCTCCTCGAGAGCTATCTCGAACGGGCGAGCACGGGCGCCCCGTGAGCTCTGCGCCCGGGTCGACTCGCGCTCGCGGGGGAGCGGTTCTCCGGCGCGGGGCAATCGCCGTCCTGCTCCTTGTTGCGGTCGGCATCGCCGGCTGTCGGCACGAGAGCCCGCCGCCTCCCCCGGTGGAGACGACGCCGCCACTTGCACGGCTGCGGGTCATCTTCCCGGAGGGGTTCACGCGGCGCGAGATGGCCGAGAGAGTCGCCGCCGTCCGCGAGATCGCGATCGAGAAGCGGGAGGTCACGCCTCGGCTCACGCGGGCCGGGTACCTGCGCTCGAGCGCGAACGCGAAGCCGCCGGCTGAGTTCCGCAGGGAGTGGGCGGGGCGGTCGATCGAGGGGTTCCTGTTTCCCTCGACCTACGAGTTCACCCAGTACACGCCGTCGGCGAAGCTCGTCCGCGACCAGCTGTCGACCTTCAGGCGCCAGTGGAGGAAGGTCGACCTCGGATACGCGAAGTCGAAGAACCTGACCCCGTACGACGTCCTGATCATCGCGTCGATGATCGAGAAGGAGACCGTGGCGCCTGAGGAACGCCGCGTTGTTGCGGCGGTCATCTACAACCGGCTGCGGCGCGGCATGCCCCTCGGGATCGATGCGACGATTCGGTACGGACGGAACGTCCCCGGGACGGAGCCGCTCAAGCAGTCGGACCTCGAGAGCGACGATCCGTACAACACGCGCCGTCGGCTCGGGTTGCCGCCGACGCCGATCTCGAACCCGGGACTCGCCTCCATGCGCGCGGCGGCCGAACCTGCGCGCGTCGGGTACCTGTACTTCGTGCGGAAGCGGGACGGCGTGCGTCACTTCTTCACCGCGAGCGAGTCGGAGTTCCTTCGCAAGAAGTGCGAGTACGGGTTCGGCTGTTGACGCTCCGGACACGTCCGAAACAGCCCCCAGCGTCCAGCGCTCTCGGCGGCGGCCTCGCTTCGAGGTGATCCTCCATGCTTCGACGCTCAGGCGTGTGAAGCAGGGTTGCTCCCTGCTCGGGACTTCACCGTGACGGTCTGCTTCTACGGGCCGTCGCATTCGGTTCGCGATACTGCGTCTCGATGCCGAGTGAGATCGTTGTCGCGTGATCGAGATCTCGGGAGCAACCCGGCTCGTCGGACTCATCGGCTGGCCGGTCGAGCGCTCGCTCTCGCCGCGAATGCACAACGCGGCCTTTGCGGAGCTTGGCCTGGACTGGGCGTACGTCCCGCTGCCGACGCCCCCCGAGCGGCTGGCCGATGCCGTGCGCGGGCTCGTCGCGCTCGGATTCGCAGGTGCGAATGTGACCGCTCCCCACAAGCTGGCCGTCACCGCGCTCTCCGAGACCGACGCGCCGTCCGTGAACACGCTCATCGTGCGGGAGGGGAGGGTCGAGGGTTGGACGACCGACGCGGCGGTTCTGGCCGGGCTCCCGACCGAGCGCCCCGTCGTCATCGGTGACGGAGGCGCAGCGACCGCGTTCCTGCAAACGCTGCCGGGTGCGCGCCAGTTCTCACGCCGCAGCCTCTGGCCGCCCGACGTGCGCGGCGCGGATCTCGTGGTCAACGCGACACCTGTTGGTGGCGAGGTTCTCGTCGAGCTTGACCCGGGCCAGACGCTCGTCGACCTCCCGTATCCGGAGACCGCCACGGCCCAGGCCGCGCGGCGCGCCGGAGCGACCGTCGTTCCCGGCCTCGAGGTCCTCGCCGCGCAGGGGGCTGCGAGCTTCGAGCTCTGGACGGGCATACGAGCCCCTATCGAGGCGATGCGGCGCGCCCTAGGCTTACCCGTGTGACGCTGAGCCTCACCACCGCGGGTGAGTCCCACGGCCCCGCGCTTGTCGCGATCCTCACTGGCCTCCCCGCCGGCCTGCGTCTCGACCGCGACGCGATCGACGCTGACCTCCGGCGCCGTCGATCCGGCTACGGCCGCAGTCCGAGGCAGAAGCTCGAGGACGACGAGGTCGAGGTCCTGGCCGGGTTGCGGTACGGCGTGACGATCGGGTCGCCGCTCGCGCTCGTCGTCCGCAACAAGGACCACGCGAACTGGTTGTGGGGCATGAGCCCCTGGCCGCCTGACGGCGAGCCGGCCGGGAAGGGCACAGCGCCCGTGACCCTGCCTCGGCCTGGACATGCGGACCTCGCAGGCGCGCTCAAGTTCGGGCACACCGATGTGCGGAACGCGCTCGAGCGGGCGAGCGCACGGCAGACCGCGGTCCACGTCGCGGCAGGTGCCGTCGCCAAGTCGCTTCTTCAGGAGATCGGCGTACGCGTCACGAGCCGAGTTCTGGAGATCGGCGGCGAGGTGACCGAGGACGGCCGGCTGCGGGCGACGGAGGCGGCGCGCGCGGATCGCGACACGCTGGGCGGTATCGCCGAGGTCGTCGTCGAGGGTGTTCCACCCGGGCTCGGCTCCTACGCGGAGAAGGGTGATCGGCTCGACGCGCGGCTGGCCGCAGCGGTGATGGGCATCCAGGCGGTGAAGGGCGTGGAGATCGGCGAGGGGTTCGGACTCGCGCGAAAGCGGGGCTCGGAGGCTCACGACGAGATCGAAACCGGCCTACGGAGGTCGACAAACCGGGCCGGCGGGATCGAGGGTGGGATCACGAACGGCCAGCCCGTGGTCGTTCGAGCTGCGATGAAGCCGTTGCCGACCCTCATGCGCCCGCTCCGCTCGGTGGATCTCGAGAGTGGGGAGCCGGGAGAAGCACTCGTCGAGCGCAGCGACGTCCAGGCGGTCGAGGCGCTCGCCGTCGTCGCCGAGGCGGCGGTTGCGTGGGAGCTCGCCCGGGCCGCGCGGGAGAAGTTCGGCGGCGATGCTCTCGCCGACTTTGTCGGCGCGTACGCGGCATACCTGGAGCGGATCTCCTGGCAGCCCTCAGCGCACTAGAGCGCCACATCGCTCTCGTCGGCTTCATGGGTGCCGGGAAGTCGACGCTCGGCCCGGCGCTCGCGGAGCGGCTCGGAAGATCGTTCGTGTCGGTCGACGCCGTCGTGGAGAAACGCGCCGGCTCGCGCGTTCCGGAGCTGTTTCGGGAGCGCGGCGAGGCCGCCTTCCGCGAGCTCGAGGAGCGGGCCACCCTGGATGTCCTGTCGCGTCAGCCCCTCGCCGTGGTCGAGATCGGCGGCGGCGGGCTTGCGTCGACCGCGACACGCTCGGCGCTCTCCGAGCACGCGTTCGCGCTGCATCTGGAGACGACCCCTGACGAGGCGTGGGAGCGCGTGCGCGAGAGCGGGCGGCCCCTCGCCCGCGATCGCGATGAGTTCCGCGCGCTCTACGAGGAACGGGCTGAGCTCTACGGCGAGGTCGCGGACGGCAGTGCCCGCGATCTGGACGGCGCCGTGCTCGCGGCCGCCGGCGTCCACGCGGGCGCCGGAGCTGCCGGCCGCCTCGGTGAGCTCGTTCCGGGAGCCAAGCCGGTCGAGCTCGTGGTGGACGAGACGGTCGACGGCTTGCACGGTGCTCGGCTGCGCGCTGCACTCGGCGACCGGGTTGCCGCCTCGCACGTCGTTCCAGCGGGCGGTCGGGCGAAGACCGTCGCCGAAGCCGATCGAATCTGGTCGGCGCTCCGGCTCGACCGCGACGGCACGATTGTCGCCATGGGCGGCGGCTCGACACTCGACGTCGCCGGCTTCGTTGCCGCCACGTACCTGCGCGGTGTCGCCTGGGTTCCCGTCCCGACCACGCTCCTTGCCCAGGTCGACGCGGCGATCGGCGGCAAGACCGCGATCGAGCTCGCGCAGGGCAAGAACCTCGTCGGTGCCTATCACTGGCCGGCGCGGGTCGTCATCGATCCGGAGCTTCTGGCGACGCTTCCCCCGGAGGAGCTCGGGAACGGGCTCGCCGAAGTCGTGAAGACCGGCCTGCTCTCCGGCGAGTCGGTCTGGGAGCTGGAGACCGCAGAGCAGGTACGACGCTGCGCCGCGTTCAAGGCTGGCGTCTGTCTCCGCGATCCGCTCGATCGAGGCGATCGGGCTCAGCTCAACCTCGGCCACACATTCGGGCATGCGCTCGAGGCCGCGTCCGGGTACTCGCTTCCCCACGGTCGCGCGGTTGCGCTCGGGCTTGTCGCGGCTCTGCGGCTGTCCGGCCTCGAGGACGACGCACGCATGGTCGAGGACGTCCTTCGACCCCGGCCGGTGGAGGTCGATCGCGAGGCCGCCTGGGCTGCGCTCACGCGGGACAAGAAGGTGGCAGACGGGCGCGTGCGCCTTGTCTTGCTCGAGGCCCGGGGCCAGCCCCGGATCGGCGTCGAGCTCGACCCTCGGCACGTGCGCGCCGCCCTGGACTTGCTCATCGCGTAGGGTCGGGGCGGTGCGCATCGTCGTCCTCAACGGGGTCAACCTGGATGTGGTCGGGCGTCGCGACCCCGCGCTCTACGGGGGTCTCGGGATCTCGGAGCTCGAGACGCGGATCTATGAGTGGGCGGTCCAGCTCGAATGCACGGTTCGCTGCCGGCAGACGAATCACGAGGGCGACTTCGTCGATTGGTGCCACGAGGCGTTGGACTGGGCGGACGGCGTGATCGTCAATCCCGGCGCCTGGTCCCACTACTCCTGGGCGATCCGGGATGCCGTCGAGCTCTTCACCGTGCCGGTCGTCGAGGTGCACCTCTCCAACGTCGACGAGCGGGAGGAATGGCGTCGGTTCTCGGTGCTCGAGGGGGTCGTCGCAGCGCGTATCGTGGGCAAGGGGCCTGACGGTTATCGAGAGGCTCTCGAGCTCCTCGTGGCGCAGCGTCAATGACGCGGATCGAGCGCCTGGCCGCGCTCCTCGAGAGCCCGCTCCTCGTCGCCGGGCCGCCGTACGTCCTCGGAGGTCAGGCGAACGTGCGCTATCTCACGGGTCTCAGTAGCTCGAACGCCGCCGTGCTGGTCGAACCGGGCGGAACCGCGACGCTCTACACGGACTTTCGCTACGCAGCGCGTGCGCGGGACGTCGATGGTGTGAGCTTCGTCGAGACGGCACGGACTCTCCTGCCCGCTGTGGGCGAGCTCCTGGCAGGGCGCAGGATCGCGTTCGAGGAGGCGCACCTCCCGTACGGCGGGTACCGGGCTCTCGTGGAGGCGGGAGTCGAGCCGGTGCCGACGACGGGTCTCGTCGAGTCGCTCCGCGCCGTGAAGGACGAGGCCGAGATCGCGACGATGCGCCGGGCGGGAGCGCTCTCCGACGAGATCTTCGCCGCGCTCGCAGAGGAGCGCTTCACCGGCCGGACCGAGCGGGAGCTCGCGTGGTGGATCGAGCGCAGCTTCCGCGAGGCCGGAGCCGAAGGAGTGTCCTTCGACACCGTGGTCGCCGCCGGGGCGACCGCGTCATCGCCCCACGCCGTGCCGGGCGACCGTCCCATCGAGGCAGGCGTGCTCGTGACGATCGACGCCGGCTGCATCGTCGGCGGGTACTCCTCGGACTGCACGAGAACGCTCGCGGTGGGAGAGGTGCCGGATCGGCTCGCGGAGCTCCACGCTCTGTGCCTCGAGGCGCAGCTCGCAGGGCTCGCGGCCGTCGGCCCCGGTGTCCACGGGCGCGACGCAGACGCCGCTTCCCGGGTGCCGATCGAGGCCGCCGGTCTCGGTTGGGCGTACGGCCACGGACTCGGGCACGGTGTCGGGTTGCAGATTCACGAGGCGCCCGTCCTGCGCCCGGAGTCGACAGACGTGCTCGAGCCGGGAAACGTCGTGTCGGTGGAGCCCGGGATCTACCGCCCGGGCGACGCGGGCGTCCGAATCGAGGACCTCGTTCTCGTCACGGCGGACGGCTGCGAGCGCCTCACGCAGTTCACGAAAGAGCTCATTACGGTCACGTAGGGGCGAGATATATCTCGCCCCTACAATGCCCGCTGGCATGGCGGAGATCGTCTCCACGAACCAGTTCCGCAACGGGATGCACATCGAGCTGGATGGCTCGGTGTGGCGCATCGTCGAGTTCCAGCACGTGAAGCCCGGTAAGGGCGGTGCGTTCGTCCGCACGAAGCTGAAGGCGCTCGACTCGGGCGCTGTCGTCGACCGCACGTTCCGCGCCGGAGAGAAGTTCGCACGCGTTCACACCGAGGTGAAGAACGTCCAGTTCCTGTACGACGACGGCGTCGAGGCCCACTTCATGGACGAGGAAACGTACGACCAGTTCGGCCTCCCACACGCCGAGGTCGCCGACGCGCTCGACTACCTCGTGCCGTCGAGCACCGTGCCGATGCTCGCGGTCGACGGGAAGCCGGCCGGGCTCCAGCTCCCTGCGTCCGTGGAGCTCGAGGTGACGGAGACGGAGCCGGCCGTCCGCGGCGACACGGTCACGAACGTGACGAAGCCTGCGACGCTCGAGACGGGCGCGGTAGTCCAGGTACCGCTCTTCGTGGACCGTGGCGAGCGGATCAAGGTCGATCCGCGCGAGGGCCGCTACATCTCCCGGGCCTGAGGCCGTTCGCCGACTCCGGCTCGCTCCAGAGCGGTTCGGTGCCGCCCAGGAGTGCAGAGCACCTCGTGGGCGCGACGTCGCTAAGGTCCAGGCCAGTGCCCAGGCTGGTCGACACGACGATCCGGCTGCTCTCGCAGGAGCCTCTTGCGGGGAGCCTGCCGACGGCCGAGGTCTTGCGCGTGGCCGAGATCCTCGACAAGGCGGGGTTCGCGTGCCTCGAGGTCTCTGGTGGTGGCGTCTTCGACGCCACCGTCCGTCGCCGAGTCGAGAGCCCGTGGGAGCGGATCCGAGGGATCAGGTCGCGCGTGTCGACGCCGCTCGGGATCGCTCTCCGCGGCCGCTTCCTCGTCGGCTCGCGGCCGGTCAGCGGCGACATCGTCAGCCGGTTCGTCTCCTGCGCCGCGGAGAACGGGATCGAGGTGTTCCGGCTCCACGACCCGCTGAACGACGTCTCCAACCTGCGGGAGGCCGGGGCCGCGATCACGAGTGCGGGCGGCGCGTTCCACGCGGGGCTCGTGTACAGCCCAGGTCGAACAGGCGAGACCGACACGCTCGTCGAGCAGGCGCGCAAGCTGCCCGAGCTCGGCGCAGCGCGCGTGATCGTCAACGACCCGACGGGCGCGCTCGTCCCGCATCGGGCGCGGGAGCTGGTCGCACGCATCAAGGAGGCGAGCGAGCTTCCTGTCGGCTTCTACGTGCAGGGCTCAGCGGGGGTCGGCCTCGCGTCCGCGCTGGCGGCGGTCGAGGCGGGCGCCGATCTCGTGGCGACGGCCGTCTACCCGCTCGCGCTCGCGCTTCATCGCGTGTCGGGCGAGTCCGTTGCGGAGTCCCTCGAGGGGCTCGGCCATGGCACAGGCCTCGACCCCGCGAAGCTCTGGGAGGCATCGGACCTGATCGACGAGTACATCGGCGACGAGCCGGTCGCCCCTATGGCGCCTCGTATCGCCGTGCGCGCGGCCGAGTACGACCTCCCGGCCGGGCTCGTTGCCGCGCTCGAGGTCCACCTCCGTGCGCACGCCGCTGCCGATCGTCTGCTCGAGGTGCTCGAGGAGGTCGGACGGGTGCGGGCCGAGGCGGGGTGGCCTCCACTCGCGGCTCCGATCGGGCAGATCCTGGCATCGCAGGCGCTCCTGCACGTGCTCGAGGCCCGGCGCTACGGAACCGTGATCGACGAGTTCCGCGAGCTCGTGCAGGGCGGTTACGGCGTCACGCCGGAGCCGATCGACACGACTGTCGAACGTGCGGTCGAGCTTCTGGCGCCGCGTTCGCTGCTCGTCGACGACCCCGTGACCACGGAGGACGTCCGCGAGCAGGCCGAGGGTCTCGCCGCAAGCGAGGAGGAGCTCGTCCTGATCGCGATGTTCGGCAGCGACGCAGAGGAGCTGCTGCGGATGATCCGCGCCCGCCACTCCCGCGGGACGGTTCTCATCGCCGAAGACGCAGACGCCGAACGCGGGGAGCGGATTCGAGAGCTCGTCAAGATCGTGCAGGAGAGCGGCGTCGGCGAGATCGAGATCGAGGACGAAGGGATGCGCGTCTCGGTTCGCCGCGCCGACGAGCCGGCGCTCGCGACGGCAGCCGTGCTCGCGCCGGTCGCCGTCGGGGACGGGACGGCATCCGCAGGGGAGCCCGGCGCCTCGGGCGACGGCGTCGTCCGGGTCGAATCGCCGATGGTCGGTGTCTTCTACCGCGCTGCGAACCCGGGCGCGCCGGCGTTCGTGGATATCGGTGACACCGTGGTGCCCGGGCAGACGCTCTGCGTCCTCGAGGCCATGAAGCTCTTCAACGAGCTGAAGGCGGAGAACGGGGGCATCGTGCGGGCCATCCACGTCGAGAACGCGCAGCCGGTCGAGTTCGGACAACTCCTGTTCGAGATCGATCCGGTCCTCGCGCCTCCCGCGGTCTAGGAACGGACGTGTTCTCGCGCGTCCTCGTCGCGAACCGGGGCGAGATCGCAGTTCGCGTGATCCGCGCGCTCCACGAGCTCGGCGTGGAGGCGGTTGCGGTCTACTCGACGGCCGACCGTGACGCACTCCATGTCCAGCTCGCAGATCAGGCTGTGTGCATCGGCCCGCCTGCCGCCGCGGACAGCTACCTCAGGATCCCGAACGTGGTCGCGGCTGCCGAGACGACCGGTTGCGAGGCGGTGCATCCAGGGTATGGCTTCCTCGCCGAGAACGCCGAGTTCGTGCGGGCATGCGAGGACAACAACGTGGCGTTCATCGGGCCGACGGCCGACGTCGTCGCGCGGATGGGGGACAAGGTGCGAGCCAAGGAGGCCATGCGTGCGGCGGGAGTGCCACTCGTGCCCGGCTCCGATGGCGCGGCGAGCCTTCCCGACCTGCGGCGCGCAGCACGGGACGCCGGCTTCCCGGTGCTGCTCAAGGCGTCTGCCGGTGGAGGCGGCAAGGGGATGAGGATCGTCCACTCCGACGACGAGCTCGATGCTGCCTACGGATCCGCGAGCGCCGAGGCGGACGCGGCCTTCGGCGACGGGTCGCTCTACGTCGAGAAGGTGCTCTCGCCGGCCCGGCATGTCGAGATCCAGGTGCTCTGCGACGGGCGGGGTGGGGTGCTCACGCTGGGAGAGCGCGAGTGCTCGATCCAGCGCCGGCACCAGAAGTTGATCGAGGAGTCGCCGTCGCCTGCCCTCGACTCGGCGATTCGCGAGGCGATGGAGAGCGCCGCCGAGCGGGCCTGCGTCTCTATCGGGTATCGCAATGCCGGAACCTTCGAGTTTCTCGTCGGGCCGGACGGCGGGTTCCACTTCATCGAGGTGAACTGCCGCCTCCAGGTCGAGCACCCGGTCTCAGAGCTCGTGACCGGAGTCGACATCGTGCGGGAGCAGATTCGCATCGCAGCCGGCGAGCCGCTGGAGCTGACCGGGCGCGCGCTGCGGCGCGGACATGCCATCGAGATCCGGATCAACGCCGAGGACCCGTCCCGTGGGTTCCTCCCGGCTCCCGGCACCGTCACCCGGTTCCTCCCGCCGCTCGGCCCGGGTGTTCGCGTCGACACGGGGGTTCGCGAGGGCGATGAGATCCCGCCCTTCTACGACTCGATGATCGCCAAGGTGATCGTCGCGGACGAGACGCGCGACACGGCGATCTCGCGGGCGCTGCGTGCGCTCGGTGAGCTCGAGATCGAGGGGATCCCCACGACGCGCGAGGTCGCACTCGACGTACTCGGATCGCACGAGTTCCGGAGCGGGGAGTACTCGACGTCGACGCTCACCGACCTGGCAGGCCGCGTGCCGTCTCTTTCAGCGACATGAGCGCTCCCGTTGGTCGGCGCGCGGGCCGGCGTCAGGCCCTCTTCCTCCTCTACCAGTGGGATCTCACGGGGCAGGAGCTAGCCTCGCTGTACGAGGGCGAGCCTGACGAGTTCGCGCGCTCCCTCGCGGAAGCCGTCGCGGCGCGAGCAGCGGCTCTCGACCGTCGCATCACGGACGCGTCGGCCGACTGGCCCGCCGACCGGCTGGGTACGCTCGAGCGCAATATCCTGCGCATCGGGGTGTACGAGCTCGAGGAGGGGACCGTGCCGCACGAGGTTGCGATCAACGAGGCGGTCGTGCTCGCGAAGCGCTACGCATCGGAGGATGCCGGCCGTCTAGTGAACGGAATCCTCGGTCGCGTCGCGCGGGAGGAGGCGGCAGCGTGAGCTCCGTGGACGAGGCACTGGCGCGTGCCGAAGAGCTTCTCGTACGGCTGAACGAGCGGCGAGAAGAGCTCGAGCGGCTCGCCGAGGCCGACGACGTCGACGGCGAGGCGGCGGTCGACGTCATCGCCGAGCTCGCCGAGCTCGCCAGGCACATCGAGGCCGAGCTGACGCGCGCGCGGACGATCGCCGATGCGAACGGCTGACGAGCTGCGCGAGGCCGTCGAGGCGTATCTTCGCTCGCTCTCGTTCGCTTCTGAGCTCGGTCGCCTGGAGGAGGCGCTGCGGTACGTGCTCGAGTCGGGAGGAAAGCGCATACGACCCGTGCTCTGCCTCGCCGTCGCCGAGGCTGCGGGAGCCGATGTCGAGCACGCACTTCCCGCAGCGGCAGCCGTCGAGCTCGTGCACACGTTCTCGCTCGTCCACGACGATCTGCCGGCGATGGACGATGACGACGAGCGGCGCGGCCGCCCAAGCGTGCACGTCGCTTTCGGCGAGAGCGCCGCGCTCCTCGCCGGCGACGCGCTCCTCGCCGAGGCGATGCGGCTTGCGCTCTCGTACGACGATCCGCGAGTCGCACGCGAGCTCGTCGATGCGACGCTCGGCATGATCGGCGGCCAGCACCGGGACATCACGGGTGACGACGGCGATCTCGTGGGGCTGCACCGGTTGAAGACGGGGAGGCTCTTCGCTGCCTCTGTCGGTCTTGGGCTCCGGGTTGCGGGGATCCCGGAGATGGATCAGGCACCGTGGCGTGCGTTCGGAGACGAGCTCGGGCTCCTCTTCCAGCTCGTCGACGACATTCTCGACGGCGACGGGTTCGCCTTACGTCTCCCTCTGGATGAGGTGAGACATATCGCGGACGGCGCGACCGAGCGAGCCCGGGAGCAGCTGGACGGCGTCTCCGGGGACACGAGCGTGTTGCGCGGGCTCGTCGATGCGGTCGCCTTTAGAACCGGTTGAGGGATGGACACCGCCGGTTCCCTGAGTACGATCTGACCCTCACGAACAGACCAGGTCCGCGCGCCGTGCCCTTCTCGCCGGCGTGCGCGGACCGTCGTTCCTCTTACCATGCCGACCTGTCTCCGCAGCCGCCTGTCCGTGTTCGCTCTCGCCGTGGTCGTCTCGGCCGCGACGGCTGCCCCCGCGATCGCCGTGGTGGACGAAGGCCATAGAGGGCTACGACGTACATCGCTCGCAGCCGAGCTCGATGCTCCGAGAAAGGGCGAACGCGCCGCAGAGGAGGCTGTGAAGGCAGTCGGCGTTCCGTACCGGTGGGGCGGTGAGTCTCCGACGAGCGGCTTCGACTGCTCAGGTCTGGTGCGCTGGGCGTACGGGCGGGTGGGAATCGACCTCCCGCACAGCTCCTACGCGCTGTACGGCGAAGGTCGTCGCGTTGTCGAGTCCAAGATGGAGCCCGGCGATCTCCTCTTCTTCGAGGGGCTCGGGCACGTCGGTCTCTATCTCGGCCGCGGGCGAATGGTGCACGCGCCCCAGTCCGGGCGCACGGTCGAGATCGTCCGGCTCGACGGCTCGAACTACGGCTCGCGGCTGATCGGCGCGCGCCGGGTTGTTCCGGCCTAGACGTCCGGTACGACTCGCTCGACGAACGCGCGCATCCTCCGCAGGACGTGGGTGAGCAACTGAGCGGATTCGATCGGATCGTCGACGGCGAGACCGTGGTCGGCGCCCTCGAGCACGACGACCTCGACCCCGGAGGCCTGGAGCGTCTCGGCGAAGGCGACATCGAAGAGCTCGTCGCCGTTCGTGGCGGCGTCGACGACCGCGTCCGCGTTCGTCGCGATCCAGGCGTCGAGATCCTCTCTCGGGGCGCTCCCGGCGTCCCACCACGCCTCCAGGACCGCGAGACCGGCGTGCTGAAGGAGTGCGCGGGTGAAGTGCAGATCCGGCCGGGCCGGTGTCTCGCCGAGCCGGTTGCCGCTCCTCGCGGCGGCGGGGAGGATGAGGGCGATGCCCGAGGCGCCGTCCACGTCGTACCGCACACAGGGGACCACGAGGCCGCGATACCCGGTGACCTCGAGCTCCTGCGGCTCGATCATGGAGCGAGTCTCGCACGCCGGCGGACCTGTTGGGCCTGCAAAGCTGCCGAAGATGAAGAAGCGCCTCGACGTGTTGCTGGTCGAACGCGGGCTCGCGGAGTCGCGTAATCAGGCACAGGCGCTCGTCCTGGCAGGCCTCGTGCCGGGGCACGACAAGCCGGGCGAACAGGTCGATGACGACGCCGAGCTGCACGTCCAGCGTCCGCCTCGCTTCGTCTCGCGCGGCGGGGTGAAGCTGCAGCACGCGCTCGACGCGCTCGACATCCGAGTCGCGGGGCGGGACTGCGCGGACGTGGGTGCTTCGACGGGCGGCTTCACCGACTGTCTGCTCCAGGCCGGTGCTGGACGGGTTGTGGCTATCGATGTCGGCTACGGCCAACTCCATCCGCGACTGCGCGCGGACCCGCGTGTCACCGTTCTGGAGCGAACGAACGTGCGGTCGCTCGCGGCGCTCCCGTTTACACCGGAGCTCGTGGTCTGCGATGTCTCGTTCATCAGCGTCACCAAGGCGCTGCCGCCGGTGCTGGCCCTCGCGGCGCCGGGCTGGGAGGCCCTCGTGCTGGTCAAGCCCCAGTTCGAGGCCGGCCGCGCCGACGTCGGCAAGGGCGTCGTCCGTGACCCCGAGGTGCAACGGAAGGTTCTCGAAAGCGTGATCGAAGCCGCGCACGCATGGGGTGGTGAGACGGTCGGGGTCGTAGACTCAGGGCTGCCCGGCCCAAAGGGGAACCGGGAGTTCTTCGTCCATCTCGTCAATCACGCGGCACAACCGAATCCCGATGACATCGACCGCTGGATCGCCGAGGCCGTTGGCTAGGACGGTGACAAAGGCTGCGGTCGTCACACACGGCAAGCCCGGTCAGATCGGCGCTGGGCTCGCGCGGCTGCAGGCCGTCGCCTCCGAGCACGGCGTCGAGCTCCTCTTCCCGCCCGAGGAGGCGGAGAAGCACGGTGTCGAGCCCGCGGTCGACCTGTCTGGAGCAGACGTCACCGTCGTGCTCGGCGGAGACGGGACCGTCCTCCGTGCCCTGACCCGCTTCCTCGGGTCGGGAATCCCCGTCGTCGGAGTCAACTTCGGCCGCGTCGGCTTCTTGAGCTCGATGGGGCGGCGCGACCTCGAGGCGGGGCTCACGCGCGTGTTCGCCGGGGAGTACGAGGTCGTCGAGCTGCCGACGCTCGAGGTCGAGCACCCGAGCGGCACCGGGCGCGCAGTCAACGACGTGGTCGTCGCCAGCGCCTCTCTCGGGCGCATGATCGAGCTCGCGCTCGCCGTGGGTGGAGAGGAGCTCGGGAGCCAGCCATGCGACGGGATCATCTGCTCGACACCCTCGGGATCCACCGCGTACAACCTCTCGAACGGCGGGCCCGTGCTGATGTGGGGGCTCGAGGCGATCGCGCTGACCTATGTTGCCGCACACTCGTTGCGCGCGCGGCCGTTCGTCATCCCACCCGGCGCGGACGTGATCGTGTGGAACCGAACTCATGACGTCGAGGCCGGCGTCCTCGTCGACGGCTACCGCGTCGCGACGCTCGGCAAGGCGGAGCGGGCTGTCGTCCGCATCGGTGCAGAGCGATCGCTGTTGGCCACGCTCCCCGAGGCGACGTTCGTGCGGCGCTACCGGCAGAGCTTTGCTTCGTAGGTCGGGGCGAGCTGGAGATCGGTCGCGGTCATGGAGCCGTAGGATGTCGACGTCAGTCCTTGGTCGTCGCCTGAGTGGTGGTGGAGGCGATGTGTCGGCAGCGTCACCACGGTAGGAAGCCGTCGCAGTGCCCGTACGTCTCTTGAAGGCCCCGACCCTCGCTGCACGATCTCTCGTCGTACTTGTCGACTGCGGTCAGGGCGACAAGGGTAGTGCAGGCGATGGCCAACAAGATGAGGATCTTGCGGAACATCGACGCGGATCCTCCCAAATCACCCGCCCATCGTGCTGGGAGCGCGAGTTCGGGGAGTAGCGGAAGCAAGTCAGATTCTGAGTCAGGTTTTTCTGTCGGTTACTGTCATCTCGTGACGCTCTCCTCTTTCGCAACCCGCAGAAATGAGCCGCGTGTCGCCTCCTGTTGTTTCTCCTGTCCCTCGTGATTCATGCTTCGTAGGCTCCGGATCGAGAACCTCGTCCTGATCCGCGATGCGGATCTCGCCTTCGGCCCCGGCCTGAACGCCGTCACCGGCGAGACCGGAGCCGGCAAGACGATCTTCGCGCAGGCGATCGGCCTGCTTCTCGGTGCACGGGCCGATGTCTCGTCGGTCGGTGCCGACGCACCCGAGGCGTACGTCGAGGCGGAGCTCGACGTTCCCGACGGGTTCTTCGACGACGAGGAGCTCGCGCCGCTCGCGGAGCTCCGCCCCGAGGGGGAGGCGGGACTCGTGCTCGCGCGGCGGGTCTTCGCCGACGGGCGCACGCGCGCGTACGCCTGGGGGCGCGCGGTCGCCCGCGAAGATGTCGCCGCAGCGGCTGAGCGCTTGATCGCGATGTCCGGTCAGTTCGAGCAGCGACGACTCGCCCGCCCGTCGTTCCAGCTCGACGTCCTCGACGCGTTCTGCGGGGCCGAGCAGCTCGAGCGCGGACGGGAAGCGGCGCTCGCGTGGCGTGAGCTCGGGGCCGCGCGCCGGCGCTACGAGGAGCTGACCCGTGACGCCGACGCCGCGGCGGCACGCTTGGCCGAGCTCCAGGCGCTCGTCGAGGGAACCGAGGGCATGACCCCGGACGACGAGCGGGAGCTGCGAGCGCGGCGCGAGCGCCTCCGCCACGTGGAGGAGCTCGCAGAGGCGGCGGAAGTTGCCGCGAGCGCGGTCGCACCGGACGAGGGCGACGGGGCGACCTCCCTCGCGGCTCGGGCCGAGCGGGCACTGGCGCCGCTCGAGCGGATCGCTCCCGAGCTGGCGGCAACGGCCGAAGAGCTCCGCGACCTCACCGTGCGGCTACGCGAAGTGGGGAGCGACCTGCACGGCTTCGTCGCGTCGCTCGAGTCCGAGCCGGGAGCGCTGGACGATGTCGAGGGACGACTCGAGCGGATGGCCGATCTCAAGCGCCGCTTCGGCGCATCCTCGTACGAGGGGTTGTTGGAACGGGCAGCCGCAGCGCAGCGAGAGCTCGACGAGACCGCGTCAGGGCACGACCCGGTACAGGTCGCAGCAGCGGCCGTCGCTTCCTGCGAGGCCCGCGTCGGCGCCCTCGCCGAGGAGCTCAGGGCGGTGAGGCGCTCTCAGGCACGCGCCTTGGCCGAGGCCGTGGCCGACGAGCTCAGGTCGCTCGGGATGGGAGAGGGAGAGTTCCTCGCCGAGCTGCGCGAGCGCGAGGTCGGCTCGTCCGGGGCAGACGAGGTCGTCTTCCTCGTCCGGCCGAACCCCGGACTTCCGTTCGCCCCTGCGGCCGAGACCGCCTCCGGAGGCGAGCTCTCCCGCATCGCGCTCGCGCTCGCCGCGGTCGCCGGCGGCCAGACGCTCGTCTTCGACGAGATCGACGCCGGGATCGGCGGGGTCACCGCGCACGCCGTCGCCACGACGCTCCAGCGGCTCGCCGAGCGGGCGCAGGTGCTGACGATCACGCACCTCCCGCAGATCGCGAGCGTCGCCGACCGCCACTTCCGCGTCGAGAAGGTGCCTGGAGATCCGACGCACACGCGGATCGACGAGCTCGACGACCTTCTCCGCCGCGAGGAGCTCGAGCGGATGCTCGGCGGCCAGGAGTTCCTGGCGACGCTGGGGTCAGACCCCGCGGGTCTGACCCCACGGTGATCGCGCGTCCGGCCGTCTGACCTCGAAGCCTGCTACGGTTGGATCCCGTGGCCAAGTACGTCTTTGTCACGGGCGGTGTCGTCTCGGCGCTCGGCAAGGGGATCGTCGCGGCGTCGCTCGGGCGCCTGCTGAAGTCCCGCGGCCTGTCGGTCAGCGCGCAGAAGTTCGACCCGTACCTGAACGTCGACCCCGGGACGATGAGCCCGTTCCAGCACGGCGAGGTGTTCGTGACCGAGGACGGTGCCGAGACCGACCTCGACATCGGCCACTACGAGCGCTTCATCGACGAGAACCTCTCCCGCAACGCGAGTCACACCGCGGGCGCGATCTGGGACGCCGTCCTGCGCAAGGAGCGCAAGGGGGAGTTCCTCGGCGCCACCGTGCAGGTGATCCCGCACATCACGAACGAGATCAAGGCTCGGATCCGCCGGGCGGAGAAGGTGTCTCCCGCGGACGTCGTGATCTCCGAGATCGGGGGGACGGTGGGCGACATCGAGTCGCTGCCGTTCCTCGAGGCGATCCGCCAGTTCCGGCGCGAGGTCGGTCCCGAGAACGTCCTCTATCTGCACGTCACGCTCGTGCCGTTCATTAACGCCGCCGGCGAGCTGAAGACGAAGCCGACGCAGCACTCGGTCAACGAGCTCCGCCGCATCGGCATCCATCCCGACGTCGTCGTGTGCCGCTCGACCGAGCCGCTCTCCGACGACATCCGCGACAAGATCGCGCTCTTCGCCGACGTCGACCGGCGCGCGGTGGTCGGCTCGCCGGACGTGCCGGACGTCTACTCGATTCCCGAGGTGCTCCAGGCCGAGGGGCTCGACGCGCTCGTGTGCGAGAAGCTCGGCCTGGAAACGCCGCCCGCGGAGCTGGGGGAGTGGAGCGAGCTGCTCGAGCGGAGCCGCGAGCTTCGCGAAGACGTCGAGATCGCGCTCGTCGGCAAGTACGTGAAGCTGCACGACGCCTACCTCTCGGTGCATGAGGCCTTGAAGCACGCCGGTGTGCACAACGGGTGCCGCGTCCGCGTTCGCTGGGTCGACGCGGAGAACATGTCCTACGACGAGGCCGTACACGAGCTCGAGGAAGCCGACGGGGTCCTCGTTCCGGGTGGGTTCGGCTCGCGCGGGTGGGAGGGGAAGATCCTCGCCTGCCGCGTGGCGCGCGAGCGCGAGATCCCGTACCTGGGTCTCTGCCTCGGGATGCACGTTGCCGTCTCCGACTTCGCACGGCATGTCGCCGGGATGGACGGGGCCAACTCGACCGAGATGGATCCGGAGACGCCGTACCCGGTCATCGACCTCCTCCCCGAGCAGAAGGAGATCGAGGACCTCGGCGGGACGATGCGCCTCGGCGCGCAGGCGGTGGAGCTCGCGGACGGGACGCGGGCCAGAGAGACGTACGGCGAGCCCGTGATCCACGAGCGGCACCGCCACCGCTACGAGGTGAACAACGAGTTGCGGCAGCGGCTGGTCGACGCAGGGTTGGTCGTCTCGGGGACGTTCCAACACGGAAGGCTGGTCGAGATCGTCGAGCTTCCCGACCACCCGTGGTTCGTCGCCAGCCAGTTCCACCCGGAGTTCAAGTCGCGCCCCACGCGCCCCGCGCCGCTTTTCCGCGACTTTGTGGGCGCTGCCCTCGACCGTGCTCGCGCACGGCGCGGCGTAAGGGTGGAGGCGGCGTAGCGAGACGACCCGCTTTGGGCGCCGACGGTCTACGGCGCCGCCGCGGTGATCTTTAACTCGGCGGGCCGCCTCCTAGCTGTCGAGCGCCTTCGCGGCGGCGGCGAGCGCGTCCCGATTGTCTGACCAAGCGAGGAGTCCAAGCGCTTCGTCGAGCCTGCACCAGCAGTACTCGACGTGCTCGCGGGGATTGAGCTTCGGCTGTGAGTCACCGAGCGCCGCGGCAACGTAGACCTCCTCCGGCACGCGCGCGACATCCGGGCCGTACATCCTTTGCCACGCCGCCAGATCATTCGCTTGGGGGCGAATCTCGTAACGGAAGTCGATCGGATACACGCTCACGGTGAAGCCCGTCTCCTCTCGAACCTCGCGAACCGCTCCAGCCTCGTCGCTTTCGTCCCACTCAGGCGCACCCGTAACTCCTTGCCAGAACCCGCCCCACTCGTCTGTGCGTCGGAGTAGGAGGAATTCGAGTGTTCCGTCCGGTCGTCTTCGATACAGGTACACGAGTACCTGACGCGGCACGCGAAGCATGCTGGGTTGATACCAGGCCATGCATACGATGCGCACGTGCCGGAGCAGGATTCGCTTCTCGACCTCTTTCTCGAGCTCTGCGCATTGCCGAGCCCGTCGGGGAAGGAGCGCGCCGTCGCCGACCGCGTGGGCGCATGCCTCACCGGCCTCGGGCTCGAGTGGGACGAGGACGACGCTGCCGCCCGGCTCGACGGGGATACCGGCAACATCTACTGCCGGCTCCCCGCGACGAACGGCGGCGGCACACCAATCTTCCTCTGCGCCCACACGGACACCGTTCCGCCGGAGGCGCCGATCGAGCCCGTCGTGGAGGACGGCGTCGTGCGGAACGCGGCGGGGACCATCCTGGGCTCCGACAACAAGGCGGCGATCGTGGTGATGCTCGAAGCTGTGCGTCGGATCCTCGAGGAGGGGAGGCCGCACGCGGGTATCGAGCTCGTGTTCACCCCACAGGAGGAGGTGTCGCTCCGCGGAGCCGACGCGTTCGACCATACGAGGCTCGTCGCGACGACGGGCTTCGTCTACGACCAGGGAGCGTCGATCGGCGAGATCGTGCTCGGCTCCCCGCATGGGCGCCTGCTCGACTTTCGCTTCCGCGGCCGCGCCGCGCACGCCGGCATGGCGCCCGAGGACGGGCGCTCCGCGATCGCAGCGGCCTCGCGGGCGATCGCCGACTTCCGCCTCGGAAGGATCGACGAGGAGACGAGCGCGAACGTCGGCGTGATCTCCGGTGGCACCGCGCGCAACGTCGTTCCCGAGTGGTGCTCGTTCACCGCGGAGGTGCGCTCCCAGGACGAGAGCAAGGCGGTCGACCTCGTACGCGAGATGCTCGAGTCCGCGGCGTTCGCCGCCAGCCTCGCCGAGTGCGAGGTCGAGAGCGAGGTGCGACCGAGCTTCCCCGGCTACCGCTTCCGCGAGAGCGACCCGCCCGTGCGGCTCGCAGCGACCGCCCTCGAGCGAGCCGGTTTCGAGCCGTCCTATGCGTTGAGCGGCGGAGGCGCCGATGCGAACGTCTTCAACGCGCGCGGGCTCTCCTGCGTGAATCTCGCGAACGGGATGATGGAGATCCACACGCCCGGCGAGCACATTGCCGTCGCGGATCTCGACGCGATGGTCGAGGTGACCGTCGCGCTCGTGGATGCAGCGCGCGAGAGCGTTAGCTGACCTCCGCGACGACCTCGTAGGTCGCGATCTCCATCCCGACGAGCAGTTCCTGGATCGCGCTCACCGAATCGGAGAACCGCTGCGAGTTACGCATTGCAGTCACCTGCTCGATGTTGCGCCAGGGGCCGGCAACGCTGATGAACCGGCTCTCGTTCTCGATATCGTGGAGCAGCCGGAAGACGATTCCCGGGTAGTCGAGTGACATTCCGTCGACGCTCTGCTGCCACGCGCGAGCGAACTCTTCCTCGCGGCCTTCCTTCACGCTCCAGACACCGGACGTGTAGATCACAGCTCCTCCTTTGGGTCGTGCCTAGTCTGGCGCATCGGGGCCACCGGACGCTATCGTCCCGCGCGCCATGCGGATCGGCGTTGCCAGGGAGATCAAGTCGCAGGAGTACCGGGTCGCGCTGACGCCCGCCGGCGCGCGCGAGCTCGTCCAGCGCGGACACGAGGTGCTCGTCGAAGCGGGAGCAGGCGTGGGAAGCGCGTTCCCCGACGATGCGTACGAACGCGCGGGGGCCGTGATCGTCTCCGTGGACGACGTCTGGGCGCGCGCCGAGCTCCTCCTCAAGGTGAAGGAGCCGATCGCACGCGAGTATCCGCGGCTGCGCGACGGGCTGACGCTGTTCACGTACCTCCACATCGCGGCCGACGAGCCGCTGACCCGAGCGCTCGTCGACTCGGGCATTACGGCGATCGCGTACGAAACGGTCGAGACCGACAGTGGTGCGCTGCCGCTGCTCGCGCCCATGAGCGAGATCGCCGGACGACTTGCCCCACAGGCAGGCGCCGATCACCTCGAGAAGCCGAAGGGCGGGCGTGGGATCCTCCTCGGCGGCGTTGCGGGTGTCGCGCCGGCGCGAGTGCTCGTGATCGGAGGCGGCATGGTCGGCTACAACGCGGCCGTCATCGCGCTCGGAATGGGCGCGCAGGTGACCATCCTCGAGCGCTCGGTCGATCGCATGCGCTCCCTCGAGCAGATCCTGAGCGGGCGTGTCCAGCTCCTCATGTCCTCGACTCTCCAGATCGAGGAGTCGATCAAGGACGCCGACCTGACCATCGGCGCCGTGCTCATTCCCGGCGCGCTCGCCCCGAAGCTGATCACCCGCGAGCTGCTCGCAACGATGAAGGAGAGCTCGGTATTCGTCGACGTGGCGATCGACCAGGGTGGGTGTGCCGAGACGTCGAAGGCAACGACGCACGACGAGCCCGTCTACACCGTGGACGGAGTCATCCACTACTGCGTCGCAAACATGCCCGGCGCCGTTCCGATCACCTCGACCCGCGCGCTCACGAACGTGACGCTCCCGTACGTCGAGCAGCTCGCGGAGCTCGGCCCCATGGGTGCGATCACGGCGAATCCGGAGCTCGCGCGCGGCGTCAACGTCATGGGCGGCAAGGTGACGTACGAGGCGGTCGCCGAAGCGCACGGAATGGACTACACGCCACTCGACGACGCGCTCGGCGCCGTCGTCGCCTGAACTACGCCGTTCCGCGCTTCGCCTTGCGGAAGAGGCGGCCGGCACCGCCGCCGTCACCGTCCCCCGACGACGCGTCCGGCTTGTCGGGCTTCTTCGGGTTTCGCTCCGTCGGGAAGATCTTGATGACGGTGAACGTCACCAGGGCGGCAAGACCGACGATGGCCGTGATGTACACGACGAGCAGGAGAAGGCCGAGAACCCGGTCCAAAGCCGCCGTAGAATAGCTACGTGCCGCGGGCGTGCGTGATCGTGCTCGATGCCGTCGGCGCAGGTGAGTTGCCGGATGCGGAGGAGTACGGAGACGCTGGCTCCAATACGCTCGGCAACGTGGCCCGCGCCGTCGGAGGCCTCGACCTGCCCAACCTCGAGGCGCTTGGCCTCGGGAACGTGATCCCGCTCGAGGGCTGTCCCCCGCAGCCGGGTGCGCCTGCAGTCGCCGGGCGGCTCGTCGAGCGCTCAAAGGGCAAGGACACGACGACCGGCCACTGGGAGCTGATGGGAGTCCTCACCCCGTCCGCGTTCCCCACCTATCCGCACGGCTTCCCCGACGACGTCATCGACCCGTTCATGAACCAGACGGGCCGTGGCGTGCTCGGCAACAAGCCCGCGTCGGGGACGGAGATCATCCAGGAGCTCGGCGAGGAGCACCAGCAGACGGGCAAGTGGATCGTCTATACGTCGGCCGACTCCGTCTTCCAGATCGCGGCGCACGAGGAGACGATCCCGCTCGAGGAGCTCTACGACGGCTGCCGTGTGGCGCGGGAGATCCTCACCGGTCGGCATGCGGTCGGGCGCGTGATCGCGCGGCCGTTCACGGGCGAGCCTGGCAACTACGAGCGGACGCCGAATCGCCACGACTTCTCGCTCGAGCCCACCCGGCCGAACTACCTCTCGCTGCTACGCGATGCCGGCAATACGGTGTACGGGGTCGGGAAGATCGGTGACATCTTCGCCGGCTGCGACATCGACGAGTCGCACCCGACGAAGTCGAACGTCGAGGGGATCAACCGGACGATCGAGCTGCTCGAGACGATCGAGGGGGGCCTCGTCTTCGTCAACCTCGTGGAGACGGACATGCTCTGGGGCCACCGGAACGACCCCGTCAACTTCCACCGCTGCCTCCAGGACTTCGACCGCCGGCTCTCCGACATTCTCGAGGCCCTTCATCCCGGAGACCTGCTGATCCTGTCGTCGGATCACGGCTGCGACCCGACCACGGCCTCGACCGATCACTCGCGGGAGCACGCCCTCCTGCTCGCGTATGCGGCGGGGCGGAACGCTGCAGGGCGGATCCACGAGGAGGGCGAGTTCGCCGACGTCGGCGCGACGGTGAACGCCTGGCTCGGCGGCAAGGCACCTGGGCGACGGCTCCCCGGTCGCCAGATCGATCTGTAGCTGCGTTACGCGGCAGCGGGGCGCGGCGTATGTGCGACGTAGACGCCTGGTCCAGTGCCGTCGGGGATCGGATCACCGTCCTCTGCGAGGCCTTCGAGGTGGAAAGCGATCGCTTCCTTCATCTCAGCTTCGCACTCCTCGACCGTGGCTCCGGTCGCAGCGCAGCCCGGCAGGTCGGGTGACCATGCCGAGTAGTTCGTCGGCGGACCACCTGCGATGAGGATCAGGTACTGCTCCGCGAGGTCTTTGTAGCTGCGCATCATCACCGTAATCCTGCCGGGCGAAGGATGCTGGTCGCGATGCTCGAGTGCAAGCCGTCTGAGCGCTTCCCCGGAATCGTGACCCGGCCAGGCTTCTGGGGATGCTCGTATTGCCGATGACTACCTCGCGTTCTCATCGGCTCCCAGCCGTCAGTCTCGATCATGCAGATGATCTGCCACACCTTCATCGGGCATGATCGTCGCGATGGCGCGCGTCGACATCAAGATGGCCGAAGGAGACATGTGATCCGGGTAGCGGAGCTGATCGAGCGGAAGCGGAACGGCGAGGAGCTCTCCGGCGAGGAGATCGCCGAGCTCGTCCTCGGCTACACCCGGGGGAACGTCCCCGACTACCAGATGGCCGCCTGGTGCATGGCCGTCTACTTCAAGGGGCTCTCGGGGCGGGAGACGCACGCCCTGACGGACGCGATGATCCGCTCCGGCGAGACGCTCGACCTCGGCGCCGCGCTAGGCCGCCGAGTCGTGGACAAGCACTCGACGGGCGGTGTTGGTGACAAGACCTCGCTCGCCCTCGTCCCGATCGTGGCTGCCTGCGGCGTGCCCTTCGGGAAGATGAGCGGCCGCGGGCTCGGCCACACCGGGGGAACGCTCGACAAGCTCGAGTCGATCCCCGGCTACCGCGTCGAGCTGACGATCGAGGAGTTCGTCGCGCAGGTGCGGGATGTCGGCCTCGCCATCATCGGGCAGACCGGTGACCTCGTCCCGGCGGACAAGAAGCTCTACGCGCTCCGGGACGTCACGGCGACCGTCGACATCGTTCCGCTCATCGCCTCCTCGATCATGTCCAAGAAGCTCGCGGCCGGAGCCGACGCGATCGTCCTCGACGTGAAGGTCGGGGACGGCGCCTTCATGAAGACGCTCGACGACGCGCGCATCCTCGCCGAGCAGATGGTCGACCTCGGTCAGCGCGCGGGGCGGGAGGTCGTCTGCCTCCTCACCGATATGGATCAGCCACTCGGCCACGCTGTCGGCAACGCGCTGGAGGTGCGCGAGGTGCTAGCGACCCTCAGGGGCCACGGTCCCGAGGACTTCACCGAGCTCGTCCTCGATGCGTGCGCGCGTCTTCTCGCGCTGTCCGATCTCGACATCGACGTCGACGAGGGGAGGCGCCGGTCACAGCGCGCCGTTGCGGACGGCTCCGCGCTGGCGGCATACGAGCGCTGGATCCGGGCGCAGGGTGGCGATCCCGACGTATCTGCGCTTCCAACTGCTCCGGTCGTTCGCGAGGTGACCGCTCCACGCGGCGGTGTGGTGACTCGACTCGGGGCTCTGCAGGTGGGTCTCGCGGCGCTCGAGCTCGGAGCGGGTCGTCGGACGAAGGACGATGCGGTGGATCACGCTGTCGGAATCGTGTGTCACGCAAAGCGCGGGCAGACGGTCGCGCGAGGGCACCTCCTCGCGGATGTCCATGCGCGGGACGAGGAATCGGCGTCCGCCGCGGTCGCTGGTGTGCTTTCGGCGTACGAGCTCGGGGACGAGCCACCTCGGGCGCACGGCATCCTGCTCGACGTCGTGCCGTAGAACGTGCCCGAGCTTCCCGAGGTCGAGACGATCCGCGCGCAGCTCGCGCCCCGGCTCGAGGGCCGAACGCTCGCGCGGGTCGAGATCCTCGATCCGCGCCTCACGCGCCCCTACGACCTCTTCGAGGTCGCCGAGGAGCTCGAGGGCGATCGCGTCACGGCCGTCGAACGGCGCGGTAAGTACCTCGTCGTACGTCTCGAGAGCGGTCTCTTTCTGCTCGTGCACCTGCGGATGACGGGCGGCTTCGGCTTCGGGCCAACGACCCATGAGCGTGCCACGCTCGAGCTCGACGACGGGACGAGGGTCGTGTATCGGGACGTGCGCCGCTTCGGAACCTGGCTCGTGGTGGAAGGCGAGGACCTCGAGGCGTATCTGGCGGCCAAGAACGGCCCCGAGCCTCTGGGCCCGCGGTTCACCTCGCACTGGCTGGGTGCTCGACTCGCTGCGCGGCGGGCACCGCTCAAGGCGGTCCTCCTGGATCAACGCATCGTCGCCGGCCTCGGGAACATCTACGCCGACGAGGCGCTCTGGCGCGCGCGTCTCAACCCGCTCCGGCCGGCCAACGGCCTCGCGCCGCCGGAAGTAGCGCGACTGCAGCGGGCGATCCGGGCGGCGCTTCGCGCCGGGATCGAGCGGCAGGGGTCGACGCTTCGGGACTACGCCGCCCCGGACGGATCGTCGGGGTCGATGCAGGACGAGTTCCGCGCGTACGGCCGCGACGGCGAGCCGTGTGCCCGCTGCCGCTCGATGATCTCCAAGGCGCGCGTGGGCGGGCGGGGGACGTGGTTCTGCCCCCGCTGCCAGCCGCTTCCCTAGTGGCGTACGCTACGAGGCGAGATGGTGACCACCAGTGTCGTCTGCTCGCAGTGCGGCCGCGAGGCACCGACAGACCCGGCCGAGCTTCGGACCTGGCGCCACGGCGAGCTCGCTCTCGAGGGCGAGATCGGCGAGGGCCTCCTCCTCTGCCCGGACTGCGACGCCGCGGACCGCGAGCAAGAGTTCGAGGAGGGTGAGGGGGGCTAGCCCCCGTCCGGCCTAGACTTGGCTGCGTGGGGCGGACCTACAAGACGGAGGCGGTCGTCCTACGGTCGTTCCGCTTCGGCGAGGCCGACCGCGTCCTCCACCTCTACACGCACGATCGCGGGCGCGTTGGCGCGGTCGCAAAGGGAGTCCGCAAGACGAAGTCCCGATTCGGCGCGCGGCTCGAGCCGTTCTCTCACGTCGAGCTCCTCCTCCACCAGGGCTCGGGGGAGCTCCACACGGTCACGGGTGCGTCTCTCGTCGACGCGCACCGGTCGACGCGCGAGGATCCGTACCGCCTCTCGGTCGGGCTCGTCGGCGCGGAGGCGATGCTTCGCCTCTTCGTCGAGGAGGAGCGAAACGAGCACGCGTTCGAAGCACTGACGAGGTTCTTCTCGGCAGTGGACGACATCAAGCCGGGCCTGCGGGGACGCGCCGCGCTCGACCCGCTCGCGCTCGCGTTCCAGCTGAAGCTCCTCTGGCTCTCCGGATACGTCCCGCACCTCGAGAGCTGTGTCGAGTGCGGCGGCACGGACGAGCTTGTCGGCTACCTCCCGCGCGCCGGCGGCGCCGTCTGCTCCGCCTGTGCGCCGAGCGAGACGGTGGTGCTCTCGCCCGAGGGCTTTCGTGGCATCCACGCTCTCCTCTGGAGCCCGCTCGGGGATGCTCTCGGGCTCGGGCTCGGAGAACGGGCGGCGCGAGACGCCCTGGCCGTCGTCGTCGCCTCGTACGAGTTCCACGGCGGCTTCCGCCTCCGGACGCTCACGGCGTGAGGCGGGACCTCGGCGACGGGTACGAGCTCGACGATGACCGCGACCGGATCGACCGCCAGGCGGTGCACCGGTACCTGAGCGAGGAGTCCTACTGGGCGCGCGGGCGTCCGCGTGAGGTTCAGGACGAGCTGATCGACACCGCCGCGCGTGTCGTCGGCCTCTACCACGAAGATCGCCAGATCGGCTTCACGCGCACGCTATCGGACGGCCACGTGCAGTCGTATCTCGCGGACGTCTACGTGCTCGAGGAGCATCGTGGCCGCGGGTTGGGGGTCGAGCTCGTCCGCTTCAGCGTCGACGAGGGGCCGTTCGCGGCAACGAAGTGGTTGCTCCACACGGCCGACGCGCACGACCTCTACCGCAAGTTCGGGTTCGCCGAGCCAGGGCCGAAGGCCCTCGAGCGCTGGAGCCGCGAGCGCTAGCCGCTCTTCGGTGTCTTCCAGTCTTCGGCGAGCCTGTCGAGCAGGAACGCCCGCGCGCCCGAGATCGAGATCCGCTCCTGCGCGAGCGAGTCGCGGTCGCGGATGGTGACCGTGTCGTCCTCGAGCGTCTGCTCGTCGATCGTGAGCGCGTACGGCGTTCCGATCTCGTCCTGTCGGCGGTAGCGCCGTCCGATCTGACCCGAGTCGTCGTACTCGGCGACGACCGCGTGTCGGAGCTCCTCGTAGAGAGCGCGCGCTTTGCCGGCGATCTCCTCGTTGCGCGGAATGAGCGGCAACACAGCGACCTTCACGGGCGCGATCTGGGGATGCAGCCGCAAGACCGTCCGTAGGCGATCGGCGACGATCTCCTCGTCGTACGCGTCGATCATGAAGGCGAGCATCGAGCGGTTGACGCCGGCGGCCGGCTCGACGACGTGAGGGGTGTACCGCTCGCCGGTCTCGGAGTCCACCCACTCGAGCTTCGTCCCCGACGCCTCGGTGTGCGCCTGTAGGTCGAAGTCCCCTCGGTGCGCGATCCCTTCGAGCTCGGACCAGCCGATGGGGTAGAGGTACTCGATGTCGCTGGTAGCGGAGGAGTAGTGCGCGAGCTCTTCCGCCTCGTGCTCTCGGACGCGGAGATGGCTCCTGCGGATCCCGAGCCGCAGGTACCAGTCGAGCCGCTCCTCGACCCAGAACCGAAACCACTCCGCTGCCTCCCCGGGCGGCACGAAGTACTCCATCTCCATCTGCTCGAACTCGAGCGTCCGGAAGATGAAGTTGCCCGGCGTGATCTCGTTGCGGAACGCCTTGCCGATCTGCGCGATGCCGAACGGCGGCTTGCGCCGTGCGATCTGGGCGACGTTCTTGAAGTTGACGAAGATCCCCTGCGCTGTCTCGGGGCGGAGATACGCGTCGAGGCCGGCCTCCTCGACCGGACCGATGCGCGTCTTGAACATGAGGTTGAAGTGGCGCGGCTCCGTGAGGTCGCACTTGTCGGTCCCGCCCGGGTGCTTGCTCGGCTTCGCGCCGCACTGGGCCTGGTCGAGCTGGTCGGCTCGGAAGCGGAGCTTGCAGAAGCGGCAGTCGACGAGCGGGTCGTGGAAGCCCGTCACGTGACCGGAGACCTCCCACACGCGTGGGTGCAGGATGATCGAGGAGTCGAGGGCGACGATGTCGTCGCGCTCGCGAACCATCGCCTCGAGCCAGCGAGCCTTCACGTTCTCCTTCAAGAGCACGCCGTAGTGCCCGTAGTCGTACGACGAGCCGAGCCCGCCGTAGATCTCCGAGGACGGGAAGACGAACCCGCGCCGGCGCGCGAGCGAGACGATCTTGTCCATGGTCACGGCGTCGGGCATCGGCGAGACGTTACTCGACAGGCAATCGGCGCCAGACTGGAATTCGCTCGCGCAGCGTCGGGTGGTTGGCTGACGCTGTGGGGAACCTCGTGGTAGACGCTGGGGGAACCTCCCGGTTCCCCCAGACCCCCTCCACTGGTCCGCTTCGCGGACAGGCCGCTTCGCGGCCTCCCCCAGACCCCCTCCACTGGTCCGCTT